>PVMK01122791.1_pt1 | contig 55636 bp, 49 predicted proteins | sample 1853481 | NCBI WGS metagenome assembly PVMK01 (sample SAMN08533507, study PRJNA380276) | Marine sediment metagenome, whole genome shotgun sequencing project.
TTGAATCGCTGTCAGCAACACGCCCGGCAAGCGATAGGGGATCGGTAAATCGCAGGGCCATAACAGTCGTATCGGTAAAGATGTCCGCAGCGGTTTGAGCGGGATCAATACCGCCGGCTGCCAGACGATCCAAAAACGAAGTGAATCGGTTTGTTCCGTTCGCAGAAACAGGCTTCGTCTGTCGATCCGCACGATCGGCTTTATGCGCACGAAGTTCGGGACGGCTGTCACTGCCGGGTGGAATGACCCCTGTCGGTGGGACAGTAGAATCTTCGGCGCTGGCATGATTTTCGATTTGCTGTTCAGGCGCCGGCATCGATTTTCGATCTGATGAAAACCGCAATGCCAGCATGTTGGCAATGGCGTGGGCAAAAGAGATTTCTTCGGTCGACCAGCTGCGTGACAAGCGCTCGTGCTCAAACCACAGGCTCCCCGCTGTGCGGTCATGATAACCAATCGGTACGCTTAACAATGATTCACACCCCAGCGGCTGCAAATAAATCCGATGCACTTCGGCCAGGCGGGTATCCAGGCCGGCATCCAGAGCGCTGATATCTTCGCCTTTCTGCAAAAGGTCGAATAATTGCGGAAAGTCGGCCAGGTCGAGCACGGTCCCCTGGGTATGACCCTTGCTTTCGCGATCATAACTGTCAACACATCTCAAAAGTTGACCATCATCATCAAATCGCCACACACTGGTGCGTCTTAAGTTGACTGCTTCGGTAACAATTTCGGTTAACTGGCCAAGGGATTCAGCATCGGCGGTATCAAACAGGGCCGCGCTAGATGACAGCTCGAAGAAGCCCGGCTCTGGGCCTCGAGTTCATGCTGGCGTTCGAGCACAAATCGGGCATTGCGATCGGCCCTCAGGCTCTGGAAGATCAGCAGACCGGCCATAACCGCTGCCAGGGCCACGATGCTGATGGACATCAGTAAGATGGTACGGTTGTTGCGGGTGACAAAACCGACAAAGTCCTCCTCCGGCACAAAAACAAATACGGACAGATCGTGTCCGGTTTTTCGGGGGAGCAAGAATGCGGTACTGAGATAGCGTTGATTATCAACGGTCAAATCACGGTGACCATGTCCGTCGATTTGAAAGCGGTTATAAGCGCGGTTCAAGACCGGATCTGCCAATTCTTCCACCAAAATGGGTTTATACACATCGCCTTCCTGTTTAACCATTTTTTCAATCTCCGGATGGGCGACGATGTAACCTTCTTCGTCGATAATAATCGCCCAGCCATTCTGTCCGATTTTCAACTTTTCAAGAAATACACTGACCGCTTTCAATTCGATATCCAGCCCGAATACGCCAAGCAGCTGGTCGTCCTCCTCAATAATCGGTATAGAGATGGTTGCGCCATGCCTCTGACTGGTAAAAAATATATAGAAATCCGACCAGTATATCTTTTGGCTATTTACAGCACCCGTATACCAGGGCCGCTTTCTGGGATCGTAAGAATCGTCAACGGATGTTTCCTCATCAACCACCTTGCCGGCAGTGTCCCGGCGGAACCAGGTCACCTGTGTCGCTTCCGGCGTGCGCTCGATGATCTTGGTGTGCAGGGACCCGTCCGGCATTCTGGCTATCATTATAAAATTGCCATGGGTGTCAGCGACAAGGAAATTTGAAACTTGCGGAAGATTGGCGAGCACCCTGAAAGCAAGCGGCTCAAAGAAATCCCGCTTGTGGATATCAAATGACACATTTTTTATAAAGTCAGCCGTGAGCTGGACGGTATCTTCTATTGGAGCCAGGAAGGCGTCCAGCTCTCCGCCTATACGCCTTTCGATGGCGCCAAGCAAATCATCCGACAGGGCCAGTGCATCCCGGCGATTGCTGTAATAGGAATAAGCGGTAATCGCCAGCAAGGCGGCCAACATGACAACGACAAACCCGATCGGGCCGGCCACTCGAAACAGGTGACCACGGAAGCGTCTCCGGCTGCCCGGATCGCCAAAACTGACCTCAACCACTTCTTCGCTTCGCAATTTTAGGCCCTCCAAAAATTTTTCTTTGAATATCAATTATCTGCCGGAGCATAATTTTCTTCTCAACTCGATCTTCCTTCTGGTTCATCCCGCTTTTGTCAAAAACCACAAAGACATTTTTAAGATGATATTCTCAGGTTGGTCAAACGCTTTCAAATCAGAAAATGAATTTTAATGAAACTCGTTTGAAGACTGATTTCATTTAGATATGCGAAAAAATAGGTACGAAGCAGACAAGTGTCAATTTTGCGAAGTATATGACATTGTGAATAAAAAAGATGACGCCGTCAGTGGCCTGATGTCGGAATATAACGGATAAAATAATTGGGACCTGATATCTCCCATCGGATGGCTAAAAATGCATTTGCTGTGATATATCCGAACTTTTCGAGCAAACCTAAAATCAAGTTTTTTTTATTCTGAGACTTGCTTTTATCATAAGAAGACTTAATCTCTTTTTTATTCTTAAGAAAGTGTTCTTCTTAAGAAAATTGAAAGAGACGAGAATTAAAATAAAGCTGCTCGAAGTTACCTGTATTTTTTTAACTTCGAAAGGAGGAACACTATGAAATTTAAATTCGCATTGACAGCCATAGGCAGCGTATTGATGATCGGTTTGTTCACCGCTCAGGTGATGGCTGCCGAAGTTTTAACGATTGAAGATTTTAGACAAAGTATTGTCTCGGAAGAACATCTTGTAAAAACGGCTGATAATGCCATCTTTATGTTTGATGGATCCAGTTCTATGGGCGAGATGTTTAAGGATACCAACACTTCGAAAGTTAGAATCCTCAGAGAATTTCTGCAGACGCGCAATACTTATTTTCCAAACCTCGGCTATAATTTCGGCCTGTATGAATACGCACCGAAGTTTAAGGAAGTTTACGCCGTGCAACCCTATGATCGGCAAAAGTTCGCCGATGCAATTAACCAGCTACCCGCAGAGGCAAGCGGACCTACCCTGTTGCAACAGGGACTTGACAAAATTGAACCTGCCCTGCAGGGGCTGTCCGGCCGCACCGTGGTTTTTCTTTTCAGTGACGGCACATACTCAACGTATAAAGGATCTAAAGATCCTGTCTTAAAAGCACAGGCCCTTGCTGATAAGTACAACGTTTGTTTTAACATCATCGGTACGGCCGATACCAAAGAAGCCGAGAGCTTGTTAAAAAGAATAGCATCGGTTAACCAGTGTTCGCGCGTCATTCCGTTTGAAACGTACATCAGCCGACCGCAATATAATTCCGGGGCATTGTACGTTGTCAAATCAGGTGCAAGAATAGAAACCCTTAGTGATCGCAAGGTTGTCGGACTTAAAACCGAGAACATCTTGTTTGATTGGGACGTGTCTGATATCAATCCAACCTATCATCAGGAACTAGACGCGATCGGATCTTTCATGCAGAGCCATCCGAAAGCCTTTGCGGTAATTGACGGATATTCAGACAATACCGGATCCGTTGATTACAATCTGAGACTGTCACGCCGGCGGGCTGAAATTGTGGCCAACTACTTGTCGAATAAGTATGGTATTAGTTCCGAGCGGCTGGTGGTTTTGTGGTACGGGCAGGCAAATCCAACAGCCGGCAATGAAAGCGACACAGGCCGCGCCCAAAACCGTCGGGTTGAAATTGCGATTGGCGGATTGAAGTAGGTTTAAATCTTCAAAGCTGGGAGGAGCCTGGTCTCTTCCCAGCTTTGTCTTCAATTACACCTTGCTTCAGGCTATTTTCCCTGATAATGGAGTTGATACAAATTTGGATGGAGAGATCGGATGCTCAGTTCAGGCTGAATCCGAGTTGTTTAATTTTAATGATCTCGTAAAAAGTCAGAAAAGCAACCTTTTTACGAGTGTGTTTTGTATTTGGTGTTTAGTGTTTAGTATTCTAACATGCCGATATAGCATCATCTATTTCATACCAAACACGAAACACCAAACACTTGATGAATTCGACTTTTTACGAATTCATCAATTTTCGATCTAAAAAATGATAACGGCCACTTTCCAATTGAGGCGACAATTCGATCTGAAATGTCCTTTTACCTCGATTAACATGAACTTTTGAGGAATGATGTTGCGTTATCGCTGGCTAAAAATTGCATTCATATCTGCAATCGTTATCATTGCATTCATATCCATAAAAGCCGTCTTTAGAGCCACAACTTTTAAGCCCCAGCCCTTTTTTGAAGTCCCGTTTCGCGAAAGATTGCATTCAAAATTCGATGAGGATGTCAGGGTAACGGTTGCGGTCCTCAGCGCTGCAGAGAGCCGGCAGGTTTTCGGGGTCAATCTGGCCGGCAAAGGCATCCAGGCTGTCTGGGTAAGAGTTGAGAACCATGACACCACACCCTACTGGCTGCTGTCCTCCGGACTTGACCCGGATTATTTCTCTCCCTTAGAAACCGCCTATGCATTTCATTCCAAATTGACCGGTTCGACCAACAAAAAATTAGATGACCAATTCAGGGTCATGAGTTTCAGGAACCCGATCGTACCGAATGCCGCTGTTTCCGGTTTCCTGTATGTGAATCTGGATGAAGGTATCAAGGTGGTAGACATTGATCTAATCGGTAAAGGCAAATCTAAATTTTTTACCTTTTTTGTTTTCGTCCCGGGTATTAAAACGGATTATCATGAAGTTGATTTCGAAAACCTCTATTCTGAAAAAGAGATTGTTGAATATGATGATAATGAGTTGAGAACCGCACTCGAAAACCTGCCCTGTTGTACGACCAACGAAGACGGGACCCAGAAAGGTGATCCACTGAACCTTGTTGTCATCGGAACCCGTGAAGATATTTCAGCAGCATTTGTTCGCAGGGGCTGGCTGCCTGCTGAACAGACATACGCCAAAGCAATCTGGAAGACCATAAAGTCTTTTGTGTTCGGTTCAAGATACCGATATTCACCGGTCAGCCCGCTTTATGTCTATGGTCGACAGCAGGATATGGCCGGGACAAAAACCCCGCCACACCGTCCATGAGCGCAACCATCTGCGCTTGTGGTTAAGTCCCATGCGTTATGCGGGCAAACCGGTCTGGGTCGGTCAAATCAGTCGGGATATCGGTGTGCGCTTCACACTAAAATCTGGCCGCCGGTGACCCATAAAATCGATCCGGATATCGACGACGCCATGTTTGCCATCATCGAGGATCTGCTCTACTCTCAGCAGCTGGCGAAAACTGGATTTGTTAAAGGGGTTGGCGCGGCAACGCGCTCAAATCCCAGGCAAAATCTTACGGGAGACCCTTATTTTACCTCCGGTTACCGTGTGGTTCTAATGCTTGATCGCAGACCCTTCTCGTTTGAGGGATCTTCAAAGCTTTAATTGGGAAAGCCCGATATCAGACAGAATAAAGCGTCTAACGACCACCCCGCAACGCGATTTTGACGAACAAAGATAATTGCATTAGATTGTGACATTCCTTATTTGCTAACACGATCAACTTATAGCGGTTGTCTAAAATTTGTTCCGATAATCTGTCATTGCGAGGAGCTTAGCGACGAAGCAATCTTTTGGAAAACCTGAGGGATTGCTTCGCTTCGCTCGCAATGACTTTTGAAAGATTCGCTAAGTCAATCGGAACATATTTTTGACAATTACTAAAGAAGAGGATAGGTACTATTTCCCCTGTAAACTTCTACCGAGAGGAGGGTGGTATATGTTTGGAAAACAATTTTTGCGGAAATGTTCATGCCTGCTGCTTGCTCTGGTCATCGTATCGATCGCCGGGGGGCGACGTTCAGGGCGCAAAGGAAGAAAAAGATAAAGATGCCAAAGAGAAAACGTATGCACTCACCGAAGCCCAGCTTCAATCCCATGTCATGAGCTTTGCCGACCGTTTTGCTCTCTATTCTGGATTACCGCGCTGCAAGAATTTGATACCCGCAAGCCCTCGGGGAAAAGCCGTTACGAGGTGCAGGGCACTGATCACGTACTCGCTGTCCAACGGCGTACATCATTGCCGCGGAATCCGATCCGGATATCGCCCTGCTTGACATGCTGAGCATGGTGACGCTGGGTCGCATCATTCTTCGAGAGAAGAGGGATCGTCGCGAAATACGGCAAGTGCCGTGGAGCCGGTGCATCGCATGGATTTCGTACGGCCGAAAAGCCGACATCCGCAAAAGTCGCCGCCATTGTGCTCACCCCCGATGAGATTACGCAACCTGATGAAGATTATCGACCGCTGGCGCAGGGCAAAATCCTGAGGTGATATCTATCCGCTGATCCGCTTCAGCAATTTTGCCGGCGAGCGCCGCGAATCCACCCTGACCCGGGCAGAAGAGGCCCGAAGGGCTGTTCGAATCCGTTGAGAGCGCCTCCGAGACAGTGGAGGAAATGCGTTTGCTGGCCGAGCGCGGGCATGTATTTAGCGACCCGCATGCCCGCAATTATGGGGTATGTTTGGGGATCTATGGCTCACAGAATATACTCGAACAATCCAGAGCTGAAAAAGACTCTGAGCGACCTTTCCCAGCTCTCAGAGGGAACCGCCGGCCTGGCATCCATCGCCGAAAAGCTGCCGGATCAAATCGCAACGGAAAGGGAAAGCGACCATCAAGCAACTGATGGGTGAAGTTTCTACGCGAAAGAAAAGCGGCCATCGCCGATTTTTCTGGCCGAATTCAAACGCATTGAAGAACGACTGATACCCGAGTGCAAACGCAATGGATCGCGCCGAAAGCGAAGGCGAGGAACTGGTGGATCACACCATGCGCCAGGCCATCGTTCTGATTGTGATCTGGCTGGTCGGTTATGTAATTGCCCGGCTGTTAATACAGTATTTTTCAAATAAGATGAAGGCACCGGCCAAATAGGCCCATCATCCCGCAGTCTTTAAATATTTCCTTAATTCTCAAACATGATGAACTCGTAAAAAGGTTGCTTTTCTGACTTTTTACGAAATTATCAAATATAAATAATTTGCTTTTTATATCCATTCTGGCTGAAAGGATCCAATGATGAGCACAATGGTGGTCGTAACCCAGGCAGAATCAGCTACTGCGGTAGTGCGCTGGGCAGCCCGATTTGCAAAAATGCGTAACGATTCTCTGACCGTTCTCTGCTGTCTGTCTGGCCAGCCAATTATGCCCTCAGCACCCGTTAACTTAGATCAACCTGAGAATAATGAGGAATTGATACAAACAGCAGCTAAAGCAAGTCGTGAAATCAAAGATCAGGAAGTTCAGCTCTTTTTTATTCGCCATCCCAAACCGGCCAAGGCCATTATTCAGGAAATACAAACGAAGAATATTAATTTTCTGTGTACCGGCATAGATACCAGCCTGCCGAAAGATTCCCCGGTGAACCGTCTGGCCGTGCGATTGCTGCGCTTCGCTCCGTGCGATATGTTTGTCCTGGACCCGGGAGACGGGGACGGCTCGCGTTATCGTAACATTATCCTGCCGATGGGATCGGGGCTGAAACCGTTTACAATGCAAACGGCCGTCCAGCTGGCAGAAAAATTAGATTGCACGGTCAGGCCGTTTGAAGTGGGTTCCTACTTCGGCAAGGATTCAAAGGAAGTTGCCCAACACTCATTAATATCAAAGCTCCGGGAGGCCGGGATTAAAGAATCCAAATCGATTCAGCCCATTGTTGCCCTGAGCGGTGAAAGATGGAAGAGCGCCGTTAACAGAAGCCGCGGCAGCGACCTGGTGCTTACCAGCGCTGCAGTCGTCCGAGAAGTTCGAAGATTCCGGCAGGAAGAAAAGAACCATACCGAACCCGGAAGCCCGAGGGTGCCGATCGGATTAATGCGCCCCTGGAACCTGGAGAGCAAGTCATCACTCATCGGAATGATCGAAAGCCATATCTTCAGCTGGCTGCCGAGGCTTGCGGCCGTGGACCGCATCGACCTGTTTGATCGACTTCAAGCCGGTGCGCGCTGGAATGTGGATTATATATTGATGATGTGCCTGTCCACCGCCATCGCATCGCTGGGTTTGATTCAAAACTCAACGGCCGTGATCATCGGTGCCATGGTGGTTGCGCCACTCATGACCCCGCTCATCGGAGCCGGGCTCTCTCTGGTTCAGGGCAATCTGGTATTCTTTCGTGATGCCATGCGGGCAATGGGGTTCGGAATCACGGCCAGCTTGATTATCTCAATCTTTTTAGGTTTTATCGTTCCTTTTGAAGAATTATCGCCGGAGCTGCTTGCCCGCGGCGCCCCAACCGTTATTGACCTAGCGGTTGCTTTCCTTTCCGGGGCGGCGGCCGCCTATGCTCTGGCCAGGCCGTCTTTGCTGGGTGCGCTGGCCGGGGTTGCTATTGCCGCAGCCCTGGTGCCACCGCTGGCGACGGTCGGAATCGCCTTTTCCGAATTTAGATGGGATATTGTTGAGGGGGCTGCCATTCTTTTTGTCACCAACCTGGTTGCCATCATTTTAGGTGCTGCTTTTGTATACCGCCTGCTGGGTATCCAGGGCTCACGCATCGGCGTGCGGTTACCGCTGTGGGTGCGCCGTACGGTTTTGCTGCTCGTTCTTCTGTCGGTCGCCTTAACGGCGCCGCTGGGATATAAGCTGGCAGACCAGCTCCTCGAAGGCCAAACCCGTCCGTATACATTACCCGTCAGCAAAGTCGTCTGGAAGGCCATCCGCGATCGCGTTCATCAGGAGCACGGCGTGACTTTCCTCTCAGCCAGCCGTTTCGGCATCGAGCATGATATCGATATGGTCATCTTATTGGTTGCATCAAAACCGGTTTCCGCCGGATTTATATCCAGCCTGAAGCGGGTTGCCAACAGGGCTCACGAGGATAATCTGAATGTCGGTGTTTATGTATTTCAGGAAGCCGAAATAAAGCGCTCCGAATTTTGAAAATACCGCAAATAATATCTTGACAAGTACTCCCACAATGTGGTATCAACAGAACAGAAAAAATCTTTGCTGGCGTTGAAGAAAGATCTCCTGTTCGATTTCTTATGTATCGACGCCTCCAATTGAAAAATACAGACCCGTGCTGACCTCAATCTCATCTCTCTAATTTAAATTTACTTTTGCATTTCTTCATTTCTTCGCACGGACCTTAAAAATAACTCCAGAGCAAATCTCAATTTTAATTATATAGCGCCAACAAGTGGTTTCATATTTGTTTTTCTCAACCCATTCATTACCACTGGTGTCTATCCAACTTGATGGACACTGAATTCCTATCATTCGAATGGTAGGAGCGCGCCCGTAAAAATTCAAATCGTGTATGTGAATTGATTAACCAAAAAAGATGGGAGGTTAAAATGGACGGAATAACTGCAATGCTGGGAATTGTTGCTTGTTTTGCTTTGATCTGTTGGGTAATACTCCGTTCTGTGCGAAAAAGCACTTGATGCTGAACTTTAATTGCTGGCGAAACGTTTGTTCGTTTAAAAGCTTTAACCGTAAAAAGGCCCGGTTCATATCGAACCGGGCCTTTTGGTTTTTAGGTATTAGGCGGGAGTCATCATGGATTACAGTTCAATCCCCAGCCGTTCCCACACGGACTCATCGTCCTTGATTTCCGCGGCTTTTAAATGCGGATAAGTGGTGATGAGAAAGTAGGCCAGCGGCAGGACCCCTAACACGATGATGATGGTGTCGGGGCAGGGCGCGAAAAGTCCCGAGAGCCACGACAACATCCCTTCTCGAAGAAATCCGCACTGCGGGCCACCCAGAGGCCGTCTTTAAAGGAAATCCAGGCCTGCATGGCCCCGATCGGCAGCAGGGTGGCAAACGCCATCAGAAACAGCCCGCCGTTGAGACCCCAGAAGGAAAGCTTCAGGATTCCATCTTTCCAGTAGGGCCTTGTCCACCAGACCTCTCCAGGAGAACAGCAGCAGGGCGACGGACAGCATGCCGTAGGTCCCGAACATGGCGGTATGGGCGTGGTGCATGGTCAGGTAGGTCCCGTGTTCATAGAAATTGATAATGGGAAGATTGATCAGGAAACCAAAGATCCCGGCACCCAGAAAGTTCCAGAAGGAAGCAGCCACCAGAAAATACATGGGCCACTTGTAACTGAACTGCCGGCCCTCTTTGCGGATCTCGCGGTACTCCATTAAACCACGAACCACCAGGGTCAGTAACGGCACGGGCTCCATGGAAGAGAATATGGCCCCCCATCCGACCCAGAAAGCCGCACCGCCGTACCAGTAATAGTGATGGGCGGTTCCGATGATTCCGCTCAAAAAAGTAAGGGCGGCGGTAAAATAGGCCACCCTTAAGGCGGCCTGGGCCGTGGCCAGCCCCATGGCCACCAACAGAAGTGCGATGACCGCAATACCGAAGAACTCAAAAATACTCTCCACCCAGAGGTGAACTACGAACCAGCGCCAGTAGTCCGCCATGGTCAGGTGGGAGCCCGGGCCGTAGAAAAGCCCGAAACCGTAAAAGGCGACCACTAAGACGGCGCTGAACACGTAAAACCAGATCAAGGCGCTGAATTCATCCTTGTGGCGCTTCAGATGTCTGCCGACAGCCCGGTACACGATCAGCAGCCAGAAAATCAGACCCACAAACAGCAGGATTTGCCAGATGCGGCCCAGTTCAAGAAATTCCCAGCCCTGATGGCCCAGCCAGAACCACAGATTACCGAGCAGCCCCTTGATACCCAGAACCTCGCCGGTAAGGCTGCCCACAGCAACCAGCAGGACGGCACCGAAAAGCAGCTTAACCAGAAGACTCTGCTTGGCGGGTTCTTTGCCGCCGAGGATAGGTGCCAGATAGATGGCGGATGCCATCCAGGTGGTGGCGATCCAGAAAACCATCAGCTGCAAATGCCAGGTTTTAGCCCAGCTGTAAGGGATCAGTTTGGCCACAAACGGTATGAAAAAACTGCTCGGATGAATCGTGTAATGCGCCAGCAAGCCCCCCATGGTCGTCTGAAGCAGAAACAGCAGGATGACCACCACAAAGAATTTGGCGGCTTGAAACTGACTGCGGGTCAACGGCATTTCAATCAATTTTTCTGCCAGGGCCGTCCCTTTGGCTTCGCCATACCATAAGCCGTAGCGATGGATGCAGTAAACAAACAGGCCCAGGACTAAAAGCAAGGCCACGATACCGGCGATGGAATAGAAGTAGGTTTCCGTACTGGCGACATTGCCCACCCTTTTGTCCGGCGGCCAGTTGTTGGTGTAAGTATAATCTTCTCCCGGGCGCAGCGTTGAGGCCACCCAGGCGGTCCAGAAGAAAAAGCGTGAAACCTGAAGCCGCTGTTGCTCCTCGGGGAACCGTGTTGGGAAGAAAACCGTAGCGGGATTTCACCGTCTTTAAAGGTTTTCCCCCAGTGTTTCACCACACGCTCCAGGCCCTTTGACCTGGGCGTCGGTGAGCTTGAGCGTGTCGCTGGCGGCGTCATAGCGGTTGGGCTTTAATCTCAGCTTTGGTTTTGACATCGATGATGTCTTTTTGCAGATCATCGAGCTGCGCATAGGTTTTGCCGTAATCCGCCATAGCCAGATAATCACCGACGGCCTCGGCCACGATGTGCAGGGATGTGGCGGAAAACTCCGAGCCCCGCTGGGAACCGTGCCCCCAGACCGCCCCATGATCCATCAGGCCGAAGCGCTGATAGACGTTCTGGCCGGCAATGATATCCGATTTTTCCAAAAAGCACATTGCCGCCGGAGTCCACGACTTTTCCCGGATAAGGCGGCAGGTCCTTTTTCATCGCGACTCCGCCACCCAGCAGAGACGGCCATTCCAACAATAAAACAAAGGATTGCTGCCCATTTGAGCGTTTTAAGAGACATATTTTACCTCCTCCTCTTTTACAGTTAACAGTGATTTGAAAAATCACGCGCCCCTCAGATTATTAAATATTACCCCACAGGGAAAACAGTTTGACTTAAATCAAGATCAGAATTTTAACTAAAGACTTTTATATTGTAAAGTTTTTACGTTTTAGTTTTTATCTTTTAACCCGGTTTCTCAATCTTACGATGTTATCACATAAACATGGACTTCCCGGGGACCGTGTGCGCCGTAAACCATGGTGGCCTCGATATCGGCGGTTTTACTGGGGACCGGATATAAATGTCATGCAATTGGTTAAACCCGACTTTGCTCTCCTGCGGATCCCATTTTAACAGGGCGTAAAGTTCCTTTAAGTCGGCAATAATCCGGTTGAGCTCAATAACCGCAATGTGGATTGCCGGCACCAGCGAAACCGAGCGCGCCTGGCCCCGGCTCGCGTCCGCATCACCAGGGTGGCGGTATCCGCCATGCAGAAATCGGCCGCAGTGATTCCGATATAGGAATCGATGATGCGCCGGCGCAGGCTTTCTGCATCGGTCTCTTGCAAATCAGTAAAAAACACCGGCACTTCCTGTTCAGAAAGGGCAGCCGGCAGATTCAGGCTTTCAATAAGGGGATGCTGCCAGGCCACCACACTCTTTTTGTCTCCCCATTCGGGGTCTTTAGCCCGAACAAGTCGGCAATCGCCGCGGTGACCGCATTGATATCTACACATGTCCTAACCGTTAATGGATAGGTCCGGCGGCTTCGATGAGGGTTTCGAGCAGTTTCTTTCTGTCCTCAGCGGTGCGGTTTTTGATGCGCTCCAGAATGGCGCGGGTTTCAGCGCACATCTCGCTGCCGAACAAATCCGCCTCCCGGGTGCGACTTTGCAAACGGTCTTCCCAGGGCCATTTTTATGCGGTTTATAAATTCTTCCTGGTTGGCTGTGCTCATCTGATGCCTTTTTTCCAGCGACTGATGAAAGATTCCGCCGCCAGGGGTCTTATATCACGCTCTTTTGTCCAGGCGTGTACCGGCGGCGGCAAACGGCGTATCATGCCGCCTTTTGGAGTCAAAAGCTTCTGGCCCATTGCTGCAAGTTTAACGGCAACATCATACAATCCTCGATTGCGAATTATCCATGACCAGGCCTGAAATAAGAACTTTTCTTTGCGGTTTGCCGCTGTCACCCCCCAGGCCGTGTCGCCTTCGGCCAGCTTGGTCCGCAAAGCCAGCAGCATCCGCGGAAGATTGATATTGACCGGGCATATATCCTGACAGGCGCCGCAGAGGGTCTCTCCCAGACACAGATCCTTGGCCCGATTGATCCCCACCAGCAACGGCGTTACCACCGCGCCCACCGGTCCGGAATAGGCATATCCGTATGAATGCCCGCCGATCTTGGCGTACACCGGACACACATTCAGACAGGCCGCACACCGGATGCAGCACAGCATCTCGCGAAATTCTTCATCCGCCAGCATCCGGCTGCGCCCATTATCCAGAACAACCAGGTGAAATTCCTGCGGGCCGTCGGCCTGATGTGCGGATCGGGGCCCGCCGATATAACTGACATAGGTGGCCATATTCTGTGCGGCCGCACCGCGGCAAAGAAGTCTTAAAAGCATGTCGTGATCTTCCAGCCGCGCGGCGACACGCTCCATTCCCATGATGGCGATATGGACCTTCGGCAGGGTAATGGACATCCGGATATTGCCTTCGTTTGAAACGGTCGTAATATGACCGGTTTCAGCGCAGGCGATATTGCAGCCCGAAGTGCCCATATCGGCCGCCAGAAATTTTTCCCGCAGGGCCTTCCTGGCAATCCAGGTCAATCGCGGCGGATCATCTTCATAAGGAATATCGAGTTTGTCGGCAAACAGGCTGCCAACATCATAGCGGGTTTTGTGAATGGCAGGCGCAATGATGTGAGAAGGGGTTTCACCGGCCAGCTGAATGATATATTCGCCCAGATCGGTTTCAGATACATCGATGCCGCTATCGATGAGCGCATCGTTTAAACCGATTTCTTCACTCACCATGGACTTGCCTTTAACCACCCGCCTGACCTTATGTTTGTGCGCGACTTCCCGGCAATAATTGACTGCCGCCTGACCGTCTTTGGCAAAAAATACCTGACCGCCGTTTTTTCGAATATTGGCGGCCAGTGTTTCCAGAACAACATCCAGATTTTCGATATCTTTCATCCGGATTTCATGGGCCCTTTAAGCGCAGATCCGGTCCCTCGGGAAGCCGGCGATAGCACTCGGCTGTGCCCCGGCCGAAGCGATTCTGCAGATCAGCCAGCGCCCTTTGCAGAACCTCATTTTTAATGGCTTTTCTGGCCTCAGCCACGTAATTTTCAGTCGTTATTTTTGCCATAGTTACGCGTTTTAAAGCTTACGATTGCGTTTGCATGTGCTTTATGCCCAATATTCCAGGGCCAGCTATTAGCTGGCCAATATTTGTGCCAGGTGCATCACCTTTTATATCGGAGCCCATGCGGCTGAGCTTGCCCTGGATGTTCATCAAGCAGCCCATATCACAGCCCACCACCACAACCGCTCCGGTATCTATAATGTTTTTGACTTTATCCGTCACCATGGCATTCGAGATATCGGGAATATTTCACCGAAAACGAGCCGCCGAATCCGCAGCAATAATCCGAATCATGCATTTCGATAAAATCAGCGCCTGAAACCTTGTGAAGCAGTTTGCGCGGCTGTTCCCTGACACCGATACCGCGCAGTAAATGACAGGAATCATGATAGGTTACCCTGCCCGTCAAAGCGGGCACCCCAATTCATCAACCCCCAGAACGTCCACCAGATATTCACTAAATTCATAGGTGCGATTTGCAAGATCCTGTGCCCGCCGCAACCATTGAGAATTGTTTTCAAACAGCTCCGCATAATGGTGACGCACCATGTTGACGCAGGAACCCGATGGGACAGACAATTATTTCTGAATCTTCGAATACTTCAATGAAATGTTTGGCAGCAAAACGCGCCTGCCGGCGATAACCGGAATTAAACGCCGGCTGCCCACAACAGGTTTGATCGGTGGGGACAGGTTAACGATATGCCCAGCCGGCGAAAAACACGCACCATGGCTTCGGCCACCTCGGGATAAATGGTGTCAACTAAACACTGGATGAATAAAGTAACCGTTTTTTGACTGGTCATGCGGCCTGCTCTCTAGCCTTTTCAGAATGAGAAAATATTTTCACCCGTCAGAGTTGCGCCCGCTATTTTTACAATTTCATTCGAAAGCTATAATGAACGACTAAAAAAATCCAGCGTAAAATCATGGCGGAATGGGCAGTGAAACCGATTTTCAATCTGGCGTGAAAGGCTTGCTATAAAAATTATTTCTGATAAGATATTCAGCCGTTATAGCGGTTGTCATAAATATGTTCCGTTTGCCGGATTTCCTAACCGGAGCAAATGTAACGTGTAACGGCCTGAAATTATTATAAACAGGACAACCGCTATATTAGAGCGTTTGGACCCAGCTATATTAGACGTTATTAATAATCCAAAAAAGGTCCAAAAAACTGCACGTATCGGAACGTTAATATGACAAACGCTCTAGGAGAGTATGGCAATGACCGAACAAAGAACGGCTCTATTAGAACTCATTGATAAAATAGAGCATCTGGGACAATTTCAGGACCGCATCGATTTCCCGGCATCCATCGGGCAGATATGGGAGGTCTTTTTAGATGATGTGCGAAATTTGATCGAAATTGAAGTTTGCGCGCTTTTTGTCGTCGATGACGATTCCCATGAGTTTGTTTTAGAGTATGTCTACCCTAATGACAGAAAAACCATCTGCAAAAAGGAAGTCCATTATCAAATTGAATGCGGCATCTTTTCCTGGATAATCAACCGAAGGCAACCGCCTTAATTCCCGCCCTGGCATTTGAAAAAGAAAAATCAATTGTCATGTTGCCCGCTGCCACAATTAAAAGAACCCTGGGGTGCCGTCATGGTTAAAACGCCCCATCAAAGAAAGCTCTATTACCCATGAAAACATGAAAGCTTTTGACCATGCTGGCCAAACAGTATTCGCTGGTGCTGGAAAACACGCTGCTGTATGATCGCTTAAAAAAGAAGCATAAATCACTGGAAAAAGCCAACGGTGAAATCAGACTTTTATCCCGAAAAGATTCACTGACCGGCTGTTACAATCGCGGCTATCTCAACGAACACCTGCAACACGAAATTAAGCGCGCCGCCAGGTATCATCATCCCCTTCGCGTGGCCATATGTGACATCGATCATTTCAAGCGCGTAAATGATACCTTCGGGACATCTATGCGGCGATATGGTACTCAAAGAATTTGTGAAACGTCATCATGTCTCTGATCCGGTCCGACATGGACTGGCTGGCGCGTTATGGCGGCGAAGAATTTTTACTGGTCCTGCCCGAAACCACCTTTAAAAACGCCGCCCGTCTGGCCGAAAGACTTCGCAAGCGAATTTCGAAAAAGTATTTAAATGGGAAGGAGAAAAGATATCGATCACCGCCAGCTTCGGGGTAACCGGTTTCGATAAGCACAGGCCCGGCGAGAATCTTTCGCTGGATGACCTGATCGAAATGGCGGATCAATATCTCTACCAGGCAAAGAACTCGGGAAGGGACAAAGTGGTGAGCGGATCTTTTATTATTCAAGATTAACGACGAGATTTCTTTCTTTGCTTTATTTTTTCAAACCCCGCCTCGACAACCGGCTGAATTTTATCCAGTTTTATGGGCTTGGTCAGGTAATTATCAAACCCCACCTGTTTTAGCTTCTTCAGATCGTAAAGATCCGCATACCCGGTTAATGCAATGATGACCGATTGTGAGTTTCTCTCTCTAATTCGATGGCAAAACTCAACGCCGTCCATATCGAGCATAATCAGATCGGTAATAATCACCGGAAAGTCCTCATTTTTCATAAGGGCAAGTGCCACTTCCGGGGATTCAGCCTCAGCCACCGTATATCCTACTTTTCGCAAGAAGTTTTTTTAACAGGTCTCTTTGAAAATCCTCATCATCAACAACCAATATTTTCTTTTTCATTTGAAACGCTCATTTTAGTTGAAATATCTTCTAACATGGGATGAAACTTAACGCCCGAAACCGTCGGGAATCTTTCGGACAACTTCACCCGCCCACTTTGACATATTCTCTGGATTTTGGCCGCATGAATGATAACGTGACCTGTTGGCCGACGGGAAGGGGTTTCCCGGGTTTCAATCAGTAAACCGCCCTGAACTGATATTTTGAATAAAACCGCTAAAGGCACGATCCGGAGTCGCAAAGTCTACCGGCATAAAATAGGGTTTCCGGGCGAATCTTCTTCTTCCCTGTGAATGCTTTGCTTCCATGCTCTTTTAATAGGGTGCGGCGGTCTTTGAAGGGCATATCTAAAATGATCTCAAACAATCGAGCGGTTACAACGGAAATGTTCGGCTCGTTTGAATGTTTGTTTCGGAAGATTCCATTACCGAGGTCCTTTAGTCATTGTTTTAGACCGCCATTGGGAATGCCGCTCAGATGTGACAATCGTCTGTTTTACATAGTAATATCGATATTAAAGTAATTTTATAGCAATGTCAATTTAAGATCTGATCGGGTCTCAAAAATACGACCGGGTCCGGTGCGGGTCAACGATAAATGAGAGTGGTTTAAAGTGACTAAAGTGAACTAAAGTTCGAAGTGCCTAAAGTTAAGGCATTCTATCATTATATAAAAAAGATAGAGCAAAGCGATACCTTAACTTTAGGCACTTTAGCTCATTTTAGTTCATTTTAGGCACTTTAGACAACTCATTCCAACAATTCTTCCCTTATCCTCCCTAACATCTCCTCCGTCACCCCTGCCTTTGATTTGAGGTAATCGATGGGAGAACCATATTTTTCGCGCAGGTGTGTCAGCAGGGCCTCGATGCAGTATGGCGGTGCCGTAAAGTAAAGTGAAATTTTCTCACGCGCAATGCCGTCTGCGTCAAATTGAGCGTAAATCTTGTCTAACACATCGACAATAAAGATATTTGAAAGCCCATGATCAAATATAACCGTCTCTTCCGGAACCCCTAAAGCAAGAAGAATAAGGGCCGCACAGGTACCCGCCCTGTCCTTCCCGCCCGTGCAGTGAAAAACCAGCGGCAATTGAGCCGCGTCTGCCAGACGCCTGAACACCTCGCCCCAGACAGCGGCAAAATTGTCGATATTTAAGATATAACCATCAATTAAAAATTCTCTGGTCAACCAACTCGTATCCCCTTTTTTTAACTTTTCAAATAAAGTTGTGGGGTCGAATTTCAGATTGTCGATCGGCAGGTGAAGATGCTCACCGGGCCCATCTCCCGGAAATCGATCCGGTCTTTTTTGTGCTTCAGCCGATGTTCGAAAATCGCATACCCATTGAACCTTCATCCATTGCAGAAAAGCAATGTCGCGATCCGTCAGCCTGGACAGATGATCGGAGCGGAAGACCTTTCCCCACTTCACGTGTCGCCTATCGATCGTCTCATAACCGCCAAGATCTCTGAAATTAACCGTTCCTTCCAAAGGCAGGCGGCGCTCGCTAATAATAATCCCTGCACTTTTTTCTGTGGTGATTTCAAAGTAGTGGGGAATCTCCGGATTCAGCCCTGAAAATTCAGCAGCGGTTTCACCTCCAATTTGGCAAAAGGGTTTGTTGCGCTCTATCGTTTCGGGTGAATCCCCATGATAAATTAAGACCTGAAGGTCTTTAAGGTGGGTTTTCCAGCTTATGCGCACAGCGTCTTTGCCGGTTCGGTCAACAGACGCATTAAAGATGGCCGGAGTATGGTTAAGGAATGCCATCAAATTCTATCCCGGTATGCAAATTAAGGCGATCTTTCACGGCAGGAATTCTGAAGGGCGTGAGCGGTTGTTAAAAAGCTTCCAGCGATTCCACAAGGCTATTTTTTTTCAAGCTTAACTGCTATCGAATAACGCCCGGGACCGATATAGATAAGGCCAAAAAAAACGGCGGCCAGGCCCAGGGACCACAGCATAAGGGTATTATAGCCGATTTTAAAATAATTAAAGAAATATAACCCGAAAAGAATAAATAAAATTGTACAAGCCGCCCTGAAAAAATAGCCAAATACAAAGCTAACTGCACCCAATGCTTCCAGAAACAAAATCGCGAAACCAAATATCATGGGCGACAAACCAATATTAATGAAGCTTAAGCTTGTGCCAACACTTTTCCAGGAGTGCGCCCCGGCAAATAATTTGGGCAAAGCATGCAGAAAAAGAACGGCTGTAAGGCCCAATCGCATGATTAATAGACCGAAATTCATTTTCCGATTTTGCGAATCAAACATTTTTCCCTCCAGCGAAAGCTACTATCAAGTATTTCATACTGGCAAATTTATCAACTAAAAATTAACGACCTCACTTTGACATAAAAAAAATAATGCCCTATTATTGGGCTGACATTATTGAAAGGAGTGAGAATCAATTATTTATGAGTGAGTTCTGGGATTGGTGGCAGCACTTGCCGCAACATATAAGCCCGGTCATATTCGAAATCGGCTGGTTCAGGCTCCAGTACTATGGGTTGATGTATATCGTGGCCTTTGCCTTGACCTATTTTCTGGTCTTTTACCGCGTCAAACATGAAGAGCGCTTCGAATTCTCAAAAAATCAAGTTAATGACTTAACCACCTATGCCATCCTGGGCCTCATTATCGGCGCACGGCTCGGCTATGTATTATTTTACAACTTATCCTACTATATGCGCCATCCGCTGGAAATCTTTCTTCCGTTTTCGTTTTCAAACGGCTTCACCTTTACCGGTATTTCAGGCATGTCATACCACGGTGGTTTGATTGGGATATTACTCTTGGTCTTTTGGTATATCCGCAAAGCCAAACTAAACTTCTGGGATGTGATGGATCTATATGTGCCGGTGGTACCGCTGGGGTACACCTTCGGCCGGCTCGGAAATTTTATAAATGGTGAATTATTCGGGCGGACAACCACCTCAGCGATCGGCATGTATTTTCCTCAGGCACCTGAAAAAGCGCTTCGGCATCCTTCGCAGCTTTACGAGGCCTTCTTTGAGGGGATTTTTCTTTTTATCCTTCTATGGAGCATCCGCAAATTCAAAGTGCCCAAAGGTGCCATGCTGGCTTTATATGTGATCGGGTACGGTACGGTCAGGTTTGTAATCGAATTCTTTCGCGAGCCCGATTCACATCTGGGCTTTGTTTTATCATCCTTTTCCATGGGGCAGATACTTTGTGCGCTGATGATTGCGGGTGGAATCGGTCTGTATTTTTATTTAAGACAAAAAATGAAGCAAAAATAATGGAAACCACCCCCCGAGAAGAAATCAATCAGCGTATCAACAGATTCCAGAAAGAACTGACGGCCAACGATCTGGAAGGCGCTTTTATTCTGCAAAACGCAGATCTCTTCTATTTTTCAGGCACGATCCAATCCGCTGTTTTGTTTGTTCCTGCAAACGGCGAACCCATCCTCATGGTTCAAAAGAACCTTGAACGGGCACAGCTTGAATCTTCGTTAAATAATGTCATTCAGGTTAAAAACAAAAACCATATCGCTCAGATACTTCGTGATTTCGAGGTTAATCAATTATCAACAGCTGGACTTGAAATGGATGTCCTGCCTGCCAACCTTTATATCGGATTTAGGAAAAAATTCCCTCAGTGTCGCTGGGTGGATGTGTCGGGCGTTATACGCAAATTGCGCATGATAAAGACTGACTATGAAATTGAGCAGATCCAAAAAGCCACCGCCATTTTGCACACCGGATTGACAGAAATAAGGCATATTATTCGCGAAGGGATGACCGAATTGGAAATTGACGGATATCTGGCCATGATCGCCCGCCGAGAAGGGCACATGGGGACTTTGAGAATGCGGGGCTGGAATCAGGAAATGACCTACGCCCATGTACTGGCCGGTGATAACGGCTCCGTTATTTCATATCTAAACAGCGCCCACGGAGGCAGCGGCAACACACCGGCCATGGCCCAGGGAGCAGGGTTTCGCAGGATAAAGACGAATGAACCGATTGGAATTGACTATGGCGTGGCCGTTAATGGTTACATCGGCGACCAGTTTAGAACCTATGTCATCGGAGAGCTTTCCGATACCCTGAAAAAGGCACACGAATGCTCCCGAAATATTCATCTGCTTTTAGCCCGGGAGGCAAAGCCGGGAGTTTCCTGTTCGCATCTGTATGACCTGGCGGTGGAAATGGCGGCAGAAAACGGCTACAGCGACTTTTTTATGGGTTATGGCGAGGGGCAGGTGCAATTCATCGGACACGGAATTGGCCTGGAGATCGACGAGTATCCCATCATTTCACCGCGATTTGATGGAATTTTAGAAGAGGGCATGGTTTTCGCTCTGGAGCCCATGTTTGTTTTGCCGAAAGAGGGAGTTGTCGGGCTGGAGGATGACTATTTGGTTACATCCAAAGGTTTAACGCGACTGACGCTTACAGAGCAAGTGGTGATTCACATATAAAAGGATTCAATCCGCTCACATTGATGATTGATGAGGGCAAATGCTGCTCGAATTAAAGGAATTAATTTTGGATTGACAGATATAAAAAAACGCCCGTACTGTCTAATTATGATAAAGAAGGTAATTTAAACCCTATTAATACTATAAAAGGACTGAAAAATGCCTAAAAGAAGTGATTTAATGACTAAAGGCCCTGAAAGGGCTCCCCACCGATCGCTTTTAAGAGCGAATGGCTTCACGGATTGGGAATTGGAACGGCCGATTATCGGCATCGCCAATTCGTTTAATGAAATTATACCGGGACACATGCATCTGGACAAACTCGTGGATGCTGTCAAGGCCGGCATTTATGCCGGCGGCGGCACACCGCTGGTTTTTAATACGATCGGGATTTGCGATGGCATCGCCATGAACCATGAAGGCATGAAATATTCACTTCCCAGCAGAGAACTCATCGCCGATACTATTGAAACCATGGCGATGGCCCATCCCTTTGACGGTCTGGTTCTTCTGGCTTCCTGTGACAAGATTATTCCGGGCATGCTGATTGCTGCCGCCCGGTTGAACATCCCCTCTATTTTTCTCTCCGGAGGCCCCATGCTGCCGGGAAAAGTGCACGGCAAAGACACCGGCCTGGATAAGGTTTTTGAGGCGGTGGGTCGCTTCAAAGGCGGAAAAATTTCCAAAGAGGAGCTGCATACTTATGAATGCGCAGCCTGTCCCGGCGCCGGCTCCTGTTCGGGAATGTTTACGGCCAACACCATGAACAATCTGTCTGAAGCGCTGGGCATGTCCCTGCCATATAACGGCAGTGCCCCCGCCGTTTTTTCTGAGAGAATATGGCTGGCCAAAGAAACCGGCTATAAAGCGGTGGACCTGGTAAAAAAGGGCCTCAAGCCGCGGGATATAATGACGAAAGATGCATTTCACAATGCCATGGCTGTAGATATGGCGCTGGGGGGATCCACCAATACAGCTCTGCACATTCCGGCTTTGGCGTATTATGCGGAATTGGATTTATCACTCAAAGATTTTGACCCGTTTACAGCCAAAGTTCCCCACCTGACCTCTATTGCTCCAGCCGGTCCCCATCACGTGGTAGACCTTTTTTATGCCGGCGGGGTTCCTGCCATTTTAGCCGAGCTGCAGAAAGCCAAAATCATCAAGGAAACACCGCAGACGGTCTATGGAAAATCTGTGGCAGATATGCTGACTGAAATCAAGGCCGGAGTAAAGGATTACGGGGTCATTCGTTCTATTGAAAAGCCGGTTCATCCAACAGGGGGTCTGGCTATCCTGACCGGCAATCTGGCTCCCGATGGCGCCATTGTTAAACAGGTCGCCGTATCTGAAGAGATGCTGACCCATTCCGGCCCGGCCCGAATTTTTAATTCAGAAGAAGATGTATTTGAGGCCATTATGGATGCCAAAATTAATAAGGGCGAAGTGATCGTCGTCCGTTATGAAGGGCCTAAGGGTGGGCCCGGCATGCCTGAAATGTTGTCACCGACATCTGCACTGGCCGGTCTGGGAATGGACAAAGATGTGGCCCTGATTACAGATGGCCGGTTTTCAGGAGCCAGCCGCGGAGCAGCCATTGGACATGTCTCACCGGAAGCCGCTGCTAAAGGCCCCATAGCGGCCCTGCGGGAAGGTGACATAATCAAAATCGATATCCCCAATAAAACGCTGAACGTTCAGCTAACCGATGAAGAGATCCGCCAGAGACTTGATGCGTTGCCGGAATTTGAGCCCAAGATTAAAACCGGCTATCTGGCCCGGTATGCGCAAATGGTGTCGAGTGCGGACAAGGGCGCGGTCTTCCAACGGTAGAATCGATTTCAAAACCAGAACAGTTAGCATGAGTACTGAAGCTTTATACAATCAGCGGTTAACAAGAATCTTAAAGGCAGTCGCTCTAGAGGAGCCTGACCGCACACCGGTGGTATTGGAATATTCAGGCTTTGCGGCGTATGTGACCCGCACTTCCATGGCGGAGTTTCTTCGATCGCCAACGACCAACATTGATACCATGATCCAGGCGTTTCACATCGTAGGTGATGGTGATGCGATCAACTATGGCTCTTTTTGGCCTTACGGTCTTTGCTATGCTTTCATGTCAAAAGTTCGCGTACCGGGGGTGGATCTGCCGGATAATGAGATGTGGCAGGTGGTTGAAACAGAGCTGATGGACCGGGATAGCTATGATCGCATCCTGGATCTCGGATGGGCGGACTTTTTAAAAAAAATAATGCAAGAGCGCATCCTAAACGATGTGCCGCCCGAATATTTACCGCCTAAACGCAAATCTGTTGATGTGCGAGCAGAATGGCACACCCATGGCATACCCGTGTTGAGCGGTGGAGATGTAACAACGCCAATCGAGCTGCTCTGTGGGGCCCGCTCGCTGCCTAAATTTTTTATCGATCTGATCGAAATTCCGGATAAAGTCGCAGCCGCAATGGATATGATCTTGCCCCATTTAGCAAATAAAGCCGTCCGGAGGGCAAAAAAGCTTGGTTTTCCGTCAGTATGGGTTGGGGGTTGGCGCTCGGCGCCATGCTTGTTATCACCTGTCATGTGGAATCGGTTTGTGTGGCCTTACATCCGGAAACTGGTTTATGAGGTAGCCAATGCCGGTCTCATCGCACTGCTGCATCTGGATTCGGATTGGACCCGTGAGCTGGAGCGTTTTCGAGAGCTCCCCCGGGGCAAATGCCTTATGGCTCTCGATGGAGATACCGACATTTTCAGGGCCAAAGAAGTCCTGGGAGATCATATGTGTCTGATGGGAGACGTTCCGGCGTCCATGTTATTTTATAAAAGTTCGGAGGATGTTTACAAATACTGCTCCCGGCTGATCCGAGAGCTTGGTCCGGCGGGCTTTATTTTGCAATCCGGCTGCGATATTCCGGCCAATGCCAAACTTGAAAATGTGCAGGCCATGGTCGCCGCCGCGGTCGGCTAATGTTTCGAGGTGCCTAAAGTGAACTAAAGTTCGAAGTGCCTAAAATTAATGTGTCGCTCGCACAGCGCAGGCGCTTGCGCCGCGTGGCGCTCCATCTTTTTAAATTAAATGACAGAATTCCTCAACTTTAGGCATTTTAGATCACTTTAGTCACTTTAGCTCACTTGCTATTTAGAGTATTTTAAATCGGAATATAACGCAGCTCTCGGGGAAAAGATAGGCATTTAAAGCCAGTTTTAGAGGGGGATGGGGGCGGGTTGTATCCAGCGGTTGGTATAGCCTTCGTAAAACCATTTATCCGGGAAGCCGCGCCTTCGGGTGAAAGTCGGATTTTCCGCCCAATCCATCATTTGTTCATAGGCTTGGTAGACCTTGCGAAACACAACCGCATCGCCGCCCTGGTCCGGATGATGGCGTTTCGCCTGCTGGCGGTAGGCGCTTTTTATAATCTTTTGAAGCTGGGGCGAACCCAGATCCGCCCGACCGAGTTTGAGAAAAGTTAGTGACTTGGCCATGCGAGCCGGTTCCACAATTTCGAAAGGTTTGATGGAAGAGCTGGTGTTTTTGTTTTTCGCCCTTTCCAGAATATTCTGGGTCGCAATGTAGCGCTTGTTGGTCCGTCGCTTCTCGGCCCACCATGCATTTCCCAGCACATTGGCCATCGTGCAGAAATCTTCAGCCGGTTTTTTGGCGGTGTTCCGCGGAAAAATAAAACTGAATAAACTCACCACCCCATAAGGAAGTACGTCCAAAAAAATCATGGACTCCGTAAAATAAAAAGTTGCGAACTTTGTATTCAGAGCTTTTAACAGACCGCTTCGCATATTCAGGTCATAGCGGAGCCGTTGCCGGCACTCGATTGAACAGTATTTCCGTCTGCCCATATTTTCAGCGGTGCCGCAGGACAAGCAACGATTATTCGATTGGGCATGCGAAATAAGAATATGCTTTATGTCAGTCTTTTTCATCGGAACGAAATTCAAAAATAGTGTCGTTTTATAGCGGTTGTCAAAAAACGTTGCTGTATTCAAACGATTTTTTCTACAACCCCTTATGCCGCACTTCCGTCATTGGGAACATGATTATGGAAAGCGGTATAAACGCTCCTCTACCATAACATGTTAAGCGCTTGGTGGTCAAAGACGTGCACTGTCTTATCAGGCTTTTTAAAAAGTTGAAAAAGAAATTCAGTTTTTAGCAATTATTTTGACTTGCTGTTCAAGGCCTTATCTTGTAAAAATAAAATTTTAAAACCCGAAGTTTTGGAATCAACGACCACCCGGTTTGAAAACAACCCATCATTTTCAAAAGATAAACAGAAAGGGCTTAGAAAAAATGACCCCAAAAACCCCATTTACAGTGCTTGCCTGGATGCTCATTATATTATTTTTGTTATCTGCCTGTGCCGGACGCAAGTTGGAAGTTGAATCTATCCCCAAATCAGGACATCCGCAGGAGCTGATTAACAAACTGGAAAAAGACATTGCACTCGCACGCAATGAGCGCATAAATGTTTTGGCACCCACATGGTTTGCCAAAGCGGAATCTTCTCTTAATGAGGCTAAAAAACTTCTGGATCAAGGTGCCGAACTGGCGAAAATTTTTGGCGATGTTGCAATCGGTCGCGCACAGCTTCGCCGTGCGAAAGAAATCGCAGCAGTATCAAAAGCCACCCTGGCCGAGGCCATCAAAGGTCGCGAACTGGCACGCGAGGCCGGTTCTGCGGCGCTGGGAAAAGATTATGCGGAGGCGGAGGCTGAATTTTTAAAACTCACGAAAGCGATTGAAAAAAATAATCTGGGTTATGCCCAACGCCACCAGGCTGAGGTGACCGAGAAATTTCGCCAGCTGGAAATAAAAGCCATTAAAGTCCGCACCATCGGTGAAGTTCGCAATTTACTCAGAATTGCCGAAAAACAAAAATCCGATAAAATTGCCCCGGAATCCTACACAGCTGCAATAAGTAAATTAATTGAAGCCGATACGTTTATCACCGAAAACCCTTACAATAAAGAGCAAATGAGTAAACTGGCGAACGAGGCACTGTTTTTATCCCGGCGCCATCTCGAAATTGCAGAGGAAACAAAAAAAATACAGAAAATGGAACCGGAACAAATCGCACTTTGGATGGAAGGAACCCTGCAACAAACAGCAAGCCAGTTATCTGCTCCCGATATGCAGGATCAGTCATTTGATCAACAGGTTGAAAATATTCTGGCAACGATTTCCGCCCAGCAGGCCGATCATGAATTCACACTTAAAAAAGCCAAAGACCAGCAAGCAGAAATCACGGACTTACAGCAAAAAATCGCCTCGCTGAAGGGACAGAGCCGCAAACAACAGGAACGATTATTGGCGCAAAAGCGTTTGAACCAGCTGTTCATTGAAGTACAAGGTCACTTTAATCCGACAGAAGCTGAGGTGTATAAAAGAGAAAACCAGTTGATTATCAGACTAAAGGCCATGCATTTCCCCATCGGACAATCTGTAATTATGCCGGAAAATTATGCCCTGCTCGGCAAAGTCCAGCGCACGATTCGCGCCTTTGGTGAACCGGATGTCATTATCGGCGGCCATACAGACAGCACCGGACCCGAGCCTTTAAACGAACACTTGTCCGAACAACGAGCAGAAGCGGTTCGCCAATATCTGGTCGCCAACGGAACCTTACCCTATGATAAAATCATCGCCGTTGGATATGGTTCCATGCGCCCATTGGCAACAAACTCAACTGAAAAAGGCCGGGCGATAAACCGGCGCATTGACATTACCATTTCACCCGGGGTCCAAAAAGGCCAATAAAACCGAATAACAAATTAACACAGGTATAACCCTAACCCGGACAAGCCGGAACAAATTGCCACAAAGGCACCAAGACACAAAGTGAAACCTTGGGTTAATATTCCTCTTTGCGTCTTTGTGTCTTGGTGGCGTAAATGTTTTGCCATAAAATACAAAGAATTCTCAACTAAGATTATAAAAACAGGAGGTTAATGATGAAGCAACTCAATCTTTACGAAGAAAACGATTTCTCCGAAAAAGCGTTTAAAAAGCTTCTGGTGCATGATTCACCCTATTTTAAAATTCTCAATTTCAATTTCAAGCCCGGCCAGGAACTGCCGGTACACAGCCATGACATCGAAGGCCAGCTGAGTTTAGTTATCCTTGAAGGCGAAGGCGAATTTTTAGGGGAAGGCGACACCACCATGCCGGCAAAACCCGGAGATGTCGTCATCAGCGAAATTGCGGAACCTCACGGCTTACGCGCCAAAACCAACCTCAGGCTGCTGGTCACCATCGCCCCACCGATATGATTGAGCGAAACCGCTCAATGTCAGTCGTTCGTCGTTTGTTGTCCGTGGCAATTTGAAAAATGACGTTCTCACAACAGACCGCGGACGAATGACAACTAACGAATTGGGATTAACTCAATTCATTCAAACTATTTTTTCGATGATAGGGATTAGCAGTTTCTGTGAGGGAACAAGTGCATTAAAGTCAAGGTTGGCATTATATTTTTTAATCAACCAGATGGGCACCTCGAACTTTTCTTTTGAAAGGGTCCAAATGTTGTCACCTCTCTTAATGGCATACGTTTGGATTTTTTCAACACGAAAAGAAGCAAAAAAGTCTTCGGTTAGCTCTTTATGATACTCAAATCTTTTTTCTTCAAATTCTTCTTTGGAAACTCGGTGCAATGGAATTTTTATCTGCTGATCAAGACGGATGATTTTTCCAAAGGGAAATCCATTTAAGCGCCGAATCTCCCAGGCTGTAATGCCGAGCCATTCTGCATAATGCCCCAGGGTTTCTTCAACTTCTACCCGACTAGTGCCGATGGGCGTGCCTTGATCGTACCAGATACGCTCAACAGCAAGATTCCCTTGTAAGATTTCCGGATTAATTTCGGGCGCCTGAGCTGCAGGCTTGTCTACCTCGGCATCCAATTCCGGAAGGGTTGCCGTTTCGGGCTTTTCTTCCACCTGTTTATGATCCTGAGACTCTATGGCCTCCTGTTCCTCAACAAGGTCTGCTTCTTGACTGGCCAGTACCGGGGGTACCTCTTTATGGGCCTCGCCTTTTGCTGGCTCAACCTGCGGGAATTCAAACGGGTTCTTTTCCCCACGATAGTCTGGCCTTTTACTGGCAAGAACCGGGGAGGATTGACTCTCGGTCTTTTCTTGCGCGGGCTGAAAAAACGAAGAATCTGTGACCAATTTTTCCTGTGTTTCTCCGGATTCAGCAGCAGCGTTCATCGCAAGCACCAAATCAACTGTCGGGCTAGTTAATGGTTGTGCTTCGATCGACAGTGATCTCCGGGATTTTGTTAGACTTTTCTCTCCAGTTTTTCGGCGTTCTATCCTGGCAAACGCAATCTGTTTCTCATCAGGCAGAGGAATCCGCAAATTTTGCTTCACATAAACGGTGGCGCGGGCATCCAGATTGTTGGCTGCAATCAGATCGCGCAGGTTTACGCCGTGGATCCGGGAAATTTCTCCGGCTGTATCCCCTCTGCGGACGGTATAAATCCGGCTGCGTTTCTGGTAGTTTTTATAAATTTTCGGTGCCAGTTCGGCGAGCACACTTTGCCAGTCCCGATCGGATTGAGCGGGCAGTCTCAAATGAAAACCACGCGGTACATATTTTTGCCCGCGCAGCACCGGGTTTCGCAAAGCAGGATTGAGATCGCCAAGCACTTCAAGTTCCAGATTAAGCTGCCGGGCGATTTCCGGCAATGAGCCGTATCCGGCCAACACCACTGTCTCACTGCTTAAAGGCTTGTCCAGTACAAGCTCACCAAAATGCTGGCGATAATCGCGTGCGACCTCCCGGGCCGCTAAAAATTCCGAATAAAAATTACGGGAAGCAAATTTGAATATGCGACTGCGGTATTCATTGAATATGGCTTCGTAGCTTCCCTTGCGCCTTTGGGCCCGCAGCATGCCGGCAACGCCGTGGTTGTAAGCGGTAATGGCCATAGGCCAGTTCTTAAATTTTTTAAAATTTTGCTTTAACAATCGGGCGGCCGCGCGCGAAGAAAAGATGGGGTCCCGCCGTTCATCGACCGCATAACTGACGGTCATATATTGTTTGCCCGTGGAACGGATAAACTGCCAGATGCCGGCAGCACCGAATTTACTGTAGGCTTTGAGGTTAAAAGATGATTCCACATGGGGCAGATAGACTAAATCCACCGGCAAACCGTAATCGCGGAAGATCTGCATAATTTCTTCCAGGTAGGCACCGGATCGAATGATGCCCTGTCGGAATGGATCTTTCTGCCCCACCTGACAGCGCAGATTGCGCATCGCTGACTGAAAATCGGACCGCTTCGCTTCAGTTCCAAATAAATGGGCCACACGCTGCTCCTCGGGCCCGATTGGGGTTTCACCCCGTGCGAGTTTGGCCAGGATCAGTTTGTATTTCTTTTTAGCCTTTTTAATTCGGTCCCGGTTGGTTTTTATACTACCCTGGCGATTGCGGTCTTTCAGATCAATGATCTCATAAATGATACCCAGGTAGCGCTTATCATGAATTACACCCTGGGTGGTGGAATATTCCGAATATATTTTTTCCCAGAAAGAAACGTTGGGGCGAATACTGTCATATACAGGAAAGGTATCAGAGACGGTATCGGCGTCGGCATCGACACTGTATAACGCCATCACCACGAGCAGAATTGATAAAAAAAGGATCTTGTACCATAAATTTTTCATGGGCTCAGATATTTCGCTGCCAAAACCTGTGCGATCCAATCACGGATAATCGACCAACCGCGATTGATCGGGTTGCACATCATCTCAATATTAAAGCAAAATTCAAGCCAAAAACTATCCATTTTTAAATACTTTAATTAATTCAGCTAATTATATTATTAACCATATGAATTGAATATCAAAAACTACATAATTTTGACAAAATACAGCAAAACGGGGCCCCATGGCTTACGGGTCATGGGTAAAACATTTCTCACTTCAACGCACAGTTCGTAATTCGAAATACGAACCTCCTTAAGGTGCATCAGCATCGTCCTTTGTCGCAATTGAAATTTTGTCGGAATTCTCAGACCGGATTATTTGCCGCTAAACATAGAGCCTATCACCATCTCAAGTTTGAAGACGAAAATCAAGTCTTTTAGATATAGAAAAATCGCGGTTTTATATGAAATCATATGCGTCCAAGCCTCACATAAAACAAACTTTTTTATTGACACAAGTCACCACTTTGTGAGACTTCTGTTAATTAAAAGAGGCTAAACATCAATGGGCACTTTAGCCCCGCAGATCAAATATTTAGATTCTGAAACAGAATCTGATCCGAATGCAGTTATCCAGCCACTTTGATTGTCCTCAAATGCAGCACACACCGAGGTGCTGTCAATATAACCTGAGCCGTTCTAGTGATACCTCCCTATGTTGGCCGTGAGGTATACGTCCTGATATGTCAAATCCTAACCAGCTTTAAGGGGGAAACCAATGGCCATACAAAAACTGTTGCTACCTTACAATTTCACTCGTCTCGATGAAAAAGCCTTAGATTTTGTTATCAGCACGTTTGGCAAACTAGAGGAAATTGAAGTAACCGTATTTAACGCGTACACACCTGTTCCTGAGATTGAGACAGCCGCTAGTTCTGTTACCAGCAAACTCAAAGCGAGTCTAAGCTACCTTTCCCAGAAAATTACGGAGCAGGAAACTGAACTCAAAACGATCAAACAGAAGCTTGTGGATAATGGATTTGCAGATGGCCGAGTTTATACTGTTTTCCAGCCTCGCAAAAAAGAGGTTGCCAGCGAGATTATTGATATCGCCACGAAAAATAAATTCGATGTCATTGTCGTCAGTCACAAACCCGGCAAGGCAACCCGGTTTTTTACCGGAAGCAGATATAATAAGGTGATCTCTGCCCTAAAAGACGTGACGATCTGCGTCGTGTCATAGAGTCGATTTAACACATCTGATCCTGTGTCAGCAAAACGTCTTTACACCGGTCGACATCGTTAAACCCTAACCCGGCCGAGCCGGTTGGAGCGAAGCGGAAATCCCGGTTTATCGGGGAATTGAAAATTGAAGATTGCAAATTGAATATTTGTGGATGTCGCTCGCGCAGCGCAGGCGCTTGAGCCGCGTGTCGCTCCGTCCTTTTTAAAATGGAAAGAATTCCTTAAATATTCAATATTCAATCGAAAATATTCAATCCTTACAAGACAGTGAAAATATTCCAACACAATTTTTTTGCCACAAAATGCACATAAATAACAACTAAGATACTAAAGGGTTAGAAGCGCGGTTTAACCAGCAAAGGAGGGATTTCATGTCTGTCGAAGAAAAAATTGATATTGATATTTTTAAGGTTGTCTTCAGAGCGATAGCCGAATCGGATAACCTGGAAATCATGGCCAATCATCTGACCCAACTTCTGGTTGCAGCATTAGATATTAAGGGATGTACCCTATTTGCGCTAAATCAGGAAAGCGAAGAACTGGAAGTATTTGCAAGCTTTGGATTGAGTATGAAATATTTACACAAGGGGCCATTATTAACCGGAAAAAGCATCGGTGCGACCTTAAAGAAAAAAACCATTGTCATTCGAGATGTGAATAAAACCGACCTCTTGCAATACCCTGATGATGCCAAAAATGAAGGCATCGGCGCCATCATATCCGTTCCAATCATTTTTAATAGTAACGCGATCGGGGCCTTGCGGCTGTATCACCATGACGCCTGGGAAATTTCGGACAAGGACATCGACTCGCTGTTGGTGCTCGCTGAAAACATAGGATTGGCCATGACTTATACACGACTTCTTAACGCAATAAAGACCATCCGGTACACCGTGGATGATATGCAGTCAATCGGGCTGGAGCCCTCATAAGGACATGTTAAGATAAAGTCTTGATTGACATGCACGAAATCACAGAAAAAAATTTGCCGTCTGAAACCTGGACAAAAAAATTGAAGGCCTATTTTTCCAGGTATGAAGGGGCCATTATCGCTTACAGCGGTGGTGTTGACAGTGCCCTGCTGGCGTATGTCGCCCACCTGGCTTTTGGGAAAAATATGCTGGCCGCGCTGGCAGACAGTCCTTCGCTTTCGCGCAGGGAATATGGCCATGCCCTGGCTTTCACGCAAGCACACGACATCCCCCTGCAAATCATTCACACACAGGAAATGCAAAATCCGCATTATGCGGCTAATCAGGGCAATCGATGTTACCATTGCAAAAAGGCTCTGTTTGAAAAGATCGAGGAAATGCGCATGCAGCCGGGAAATCCCTTAAGTGACTCGCCCTGGCCGGTTTTTTACGGTGTCAATCTCGATGATTTAGGTGATTACCGGCCGGGCATACAGGCCGCTGAGGAGGCATCAATTCTGGCACCCTATGTGGATTTGAAAATGGATAAAATTGCCATCCGTAATGTATGCACATTCTTCGGCCTGGATGTTGCCGACAAACCGGCCATGCCCTGCATGGCCAGCCGAATAGCTTACGGCCAGGAGGTCAGTGGGGAGAAACTAAAACAGGTCGAAGCCGCAGAAGCGTTTCTCAGTGATCTGGGGTTCCAGGTGTTGCGAGTTCGGCATCACGGTGATACGGCCAGGATCGAAATTATGCCTGAGGATTTCGGTTTGGCCATGCAGCAACGAGAGACCATCAGCCAAAAGCTGCACGACTTAGGGTTTTTATATGTAACGCTGGATTTGGACGGCTTTAAAAGCGGCTCACTGAATGCAGCCCTAGAAGAAAAATAAAAAAGGGCTATATCTTCTGTATATATAAGCGTTATCAAAACACAGCATTTGCTTAAATTATGTTTATAAATCCGAAGCACGAATTTCGAAACTCGAAACAATTTCCAAAATCCTAAATCCAAATGTTCGCGGTTTTGAATTTCGGTCATTTGATATTCGGATTTGTTTCGGCCAATTTTATAAAATCAGGCGATATTCGAAATTAGAATTTTTATGACTCAGGTTAAAACTTAAAGATAATATAATTCTCCAGGATAGAGATGGCATGAAGAAAAAAAGAACCAAGGTAGCTGTCGGTCTGAGTGGTGGAGTGGATTCTTCTGTTGCCGCGGCCTTACTGCACAAACAGGGCTTTGAGGTTTTCGGAATCACCATGGAAATATATGACGGCTCCGTTATCCCCGAAACGTCTGCCAGGCATGCCTGCTATGGCCCCGGCGAAAAAGAGGATGTCGAGTCGGCTGCCGCTATTTGTGAAAAGCTCCATATTGCTTTTCATGCAATTGATCTACGGCAGGAATATAAAAACCACGTCATCCATTACTTCAGAGATGAATACCTGAAAGGTAAAACCCCAAATCCGTGTGTCGTTTGCAACCAGAAACTCAAGTTTGGCTTCCTGTTAGAAAAGGCCAGGCAGGCCGGGTTGGACTTTGATTACTTTGCCACCGGCCACTACGCCCGGATTGTAAAATCCGGCAGTCGGTTTTTGTTGAAACGGGCTGCGGATCGCTCAAAAGATCAGACCTATTTTCTTTATGGCCTGACACCGGAACAACTCGCACGTACGCTTTTTCCGGTCGGAGAGCATACCAAACAGGGAGTCAGAAAAATTGCACGCTCGCTGGGGCTGGAAACAGCAGATCGTGAAGAAAGCCAGGATTTCATTGACGGCGGAGATTATTCAATTCTTTTTGACAAAGACGAGATTCAAGCCGGCGAAATTGTGGATGAAGGGGGTCAGGTCCTTGGAAGGCACCGGGGAATAATTCATTATACCATCGGCCAGCGCCGCGGCCTGGGGATTGCTTCCCACCGACCGCTGTATGTCAGCCGAATCGATGCGGACAACAACCGCATTATCGTCAGCGATCGCGAAAACCTCTCAAAAGGACTGGTGGCTGCGGATTTAAATTTGATCTCCGTGGATCGGATTAATCAACCGCAGCAAGTACGGGTCAAGATACGTCTCAGGCACAAAGAAGCGGAGGCAACGGTTTTTCCACCGACCGATAATCAAACCAGAATTTTATTCAGAGAACCGCAGATGTCGGTGACTCCGGGACAGTCTGCCGTGCTTTACGCCGACGATACTGTATTGGGTGGCGGCGTTATCACCGCTGCTCTCTGACCCAATGGATTCGGGTGCAGCTGTCTATTTCTTGACTTAAACCTAATCCGGACAAGCCGGAACAAATTGCCACAAAGGCACCAAGACACAAAGCGAAACCTTTGGTTAATATTCATCTTTGCGTCTTTGTGTCTTGGTGGCGTGAATGTTTTGCCACAAAATGCAAAAAAATAATTTCTAAGGTACTAAATGGCCGATTAGCTGTTTTGGGGTTTATTGTTTCCGCTTTGAGTTTGCATTTTTTTTGTTGACACAACTGTCACAATGTATCAGATTAGAGAGTTGATTCTTAAAAATACGCATTCAGTTAAAGGAAGAATCTTATGGAAAGTACAGAGTTTAAAAAGTTTCGCAAAAAATTAAAAAAGACCCAGGCGCAAGTGGCCCAATTGCTGGGCGTATCGCTTAAGGCAGTACACAGCTATGAGCAGGACTGGCGCAAAATACCGGCTGCCGTCGAACGTCAGATATATTTTTTGACGGTTAAGCAGAATACCAAAATGGGCAAAAACAAATCCTGCTGGCAGATTAAAAAATGCAGCCCGGAACAAAAAAGCAAATGTCCGGCCTGGGAATTCGGTGCCGGAGAGCTTTGCTGGTTTATCAATGGAACCATTTGCGATGGCACCGTCCAGAAAGACTGGAAAGAAAAAATGAAGATATGCCGGACCTGCGAAGTATTTGAGCCGCTGATAAGATAAACTGCCTGCCACAGACCGTAAATCATTTCACGAAAAAACCCGCCTCGCTGAGTAACCGTCAGCGCACCTAATCATTCCGCCCTTTAGAGAGAATAGGATTTTTAAAATGAATGACAATTATAAATTTGAAACGCAGTGTTTGCATGCCGGAATGATTTAGACCAGGCATTTTCCCAAATTTGATTTCTCTTGCCCTCGTCAAAAAAATCAAGTATCAAAAACTGAAACACGAAAGAAAAAAATAAGTTCTTCGTGCTTTCTAAATTTCGCCTGCCCAGTTAAACCTTTAAAAGTTTAACCGGGGTGTTTTCGTGATTAAAATTAGTGGTTTCCTAATAGAAAAAAGATATTATTTTTAAATGACTGGTTATATTTAGATCTAACGGTTTTTCGGTTATGAGCGAATATATTGAACATGACAAAGAAGGTATTTCGGTAGGCCTGGTGGAGAAGAAACTTTTCACTTTTGCCGCACCGCCTGATGAAATGGTACTGGAAAACGGAGCCAAACTCGGACCGATAACCATTGCCTACGAAACCTACGGCACGTTAAATCCGGATAAAAGTAATGTCGTTTTGATTCTGCATGCCCTCTCCGGAGATTCGCACGCCGCCGGCTATTATCGAAATGAAAGCGAAAAGCCCGGCTGGTGGGATATTATGGTCGGACCCGGCAAGGGCATCGATACCCATAAATATTTTGTCGTTTGCTCAAACATCATTGGCAGCTGTATGGGGTCTACCGGACCCTGCAGCGTTAATCCGAAAACCGTCCAACCCTACGCACTTGATTTTCCGGTGGTCACCATCGGAGACATGGTCGCAGCCCAAAAAGCGCTGATGGATCATCTGGGAATCGAGAAAATTCTGTGTGTCGTTGGTGGCTCTATCGGCGGCATGCAGGTTTTGGAATGGATCGTTCGCTACCCGGATATGGTGGTTTCAGCCATTCCCCTGGCAACCACCACCAAGCACTCGGCCCTGGCCATTGCCTTTAACGAGGTGGCCAGACAGGCCATCATGGCCGATCCCAATTGGAACAACGGAAATTATTACTACGGACCCAAACCAAATCTGGGATTGGCGGTGGCTCGCATGATCGGCCATATTACCTATTTATCGGATGAATCCATGCGCTTAAAGTTCGGTCGGCGACTGCAGGATAAAAGCGACTTCTCATTTAACTTCGACGCGGATTTTCAGGTAGAGAGTTACTTGCGGTATCAGGGCAAAAAATTTGTGGATCGCTTTGATGCCAACTCATTTTTATACATCACCAAAGCCGGCGACTATTACGACATGGAAAAACTATACGGTGAGGGCTCGGCGGTGAAAGCCTTTTCAAAGGCCAAGGCCAAGTTTCTGGTGGTATCTTTCACCTCCGACTGGCTGTACCCGACCTATCAATCCAAGGCCATGGTCAAAGCCATGAAGAAAAACGGATTGGATGTGAGTTTTTGCGAAATCGTAGCCGAATGGGGCCACGACGCCTTTTTGATACCCAATGTGAGATTGACGACCTTATTGAGAGGATTTTTGGAACGTGTCTGCCGCGAAACCCGCAAATAACAGCATGCGCTATGATCTTCAGATTATCGCCTCCTGGATAGATCCAGGCTCCCACGTGCTGGACCTGGGCTGTGGTAGCGGCGAGCTGCTAAAATTTTTAATCAACAATAAACAGGTGACCGGCTCGGGAATCGAACTTGAAGAAGACAAGGTCGCCACGTGCATTGAAAAAGGACTTACAGTTCTTCAGGGAGACATCAATGAGGAAGTTCCCGATTATCCCGACCAAACCTTTGATTATGTCATCTTAAGCCAGACCCTGCAGCAGGTCTATGAACCGGACACCCTCATTCGGGCCATCATGCGGATTGGCAAAAGGGGTATCGTCAGTTTCCCGAATTTCAGCCACTGGGCCTGCCGCCTGCAGCTGCTATGCTCCGGCTATGCACCGGTCACCAAGCAGCTGCCCTATCAATGGTATAATACGCCTAATATCCGGGTGATCACCATCAAAGATTTTAGAAAATTCATTGATGATGTCGGCTTGAAAATTCTAAATGAAGTCGCCATTAATACCCATTCTCAGAATAGATACGGCAAGATTATTAGATTTTTGCCCAATATGAGGGCTACGTATGGCATTTTTTTGATTGGGAACAAACAGGTGTGATACCGAAGATAATTAAAATATTCATCAAAAAACCGAGAGCCTATTGATATTGCCTATAAAAGTGCCTAAAGTGACTAAAATGAACTAAAGTGACTAAAGTTAATGAATTCTACCCGTCGAGAGCCTCTGGGTCGAACGATCAATTTTTATAAAAGATGGAGCGCAGCGACGCCTTAACTTTAGTCACTTCCCACTTTAGATCACTTTAGTCACTTTCATTTAAGCTAAGAATATTGGAACCTAAAATATGAAAATCGTATCCATTGCAACCAGCAAGAAAAAGGGAACGCAGAAAGTCACGGTCGATGAAGCCTATTTAAAGAAGGAGCACGGCCTGGAGGGCGATGCCCACGCCGGCACCTGGCATCGACAGGTGAGTTTTTTGGCTTCCGAAGAAATAGAGAAGGCCCGACAAAAGGGTCTTGAGGTCACCTTTGGCGATTTCGCCGAAAACATCGCCACCACGGGCATTGACTGGAAAAACATTCCGGTGGGTACCCGGGTCCGATTGGGAAAAAAGGTACTGGTTGAAATTACTCAGATCGGCAAAGAGTGCCACAATCGGTGCGCCATTTATTATAAAGCCGGCGATTGCATCATGCCGCGAGAAGGCGTGTTTGCGCGGGTGCTTAAAGAGGGCAAGATAAAATGCGGTGATCAGATCAGCATCGACGAACATACAGATTAAAAACCCGCATCGAAATCAAATGCTATTTTTCAGCTGCACACCGCCATTTTATATTTTTTCTCATCGAGATCTTCCGCGTGGATCTCATTTAATAGGTCATCGTGCTCGACCTCGTGCTCGTAATCGAAAAGCTCAAGTTGGCGATGTGAATTATCGGACTTCAATCGAGGACGAGTACGAGAACGATTCGCATTTGATATATTGCCGACGCCATCGGTTTCATCGGGCCGAAATAATTAACCAACCTCAATAAAGCGCCCTTGCCGGACGGACCGCTGAAGGGTCAGGCCCAGGAGGGTACGCAACATGCCACAGCGCATTTCGCTTTTCTTAAATTTTCTAGGCAAAGAACTCATCAACCCGATTACCTATTTGGTGGCTTTTTTCATTGGTGCCACCATTAATGCCGCCCAGGGCAACAGCATTTTTTTTTCAGCAGTCCCTTATGTGGTTCCCCTCCTGGTACAGGGCTTTGCCAAAGCCTCAATCAAGTTTAAAAGCAGGGACATGGATATCCTCTGTCAACTCCCGGCCGAGCGCAAGGATCCTGCTTTTGTAATCGACAACGAAGGCCGGATCGTTGCAACTGCAGGCAATACCAAAACGTTTTTTAAGAAAAATAACATCCAAAAAATACATGATTTAATTGGCAGCCCTGAGGCCAGAACCATTCTAACGGCCACCGAAGAAATTAGAGACCAATGGGAGACAGAGCCCCTGGAGTTGTATTCGAAAATCACTGAAAAATGGTATCAGGTTAAGACCAAGATCGGTGCCGCCGGTCACATTCTGATATGGCTGGATGAAATATCATCACACAAAGCCATGGAGGCCAGTTTGTCGGCCATAAGACGATTCAGCCGTGAAGTGATCAATTCAATCAACGAACTGATTATCCAAAATGATATATATGACCGATTGGCCCTATTGATATTAGGAGAAGGTTACCAGGGCGTTTTTATCACCAGAGAAGATAAAGAAGGAAACCTTTCCGGATATGCATTTAAGGGCAAATCCGATGACCTGGCAAAATCCGATTTGATTCAGGTTCCGGAAAATTCAGCAGCGCCGATTTGGGCCTCGCGAAAAGCAGAATGCGATATTTACGGCTGTGTGGCATCTGCAAACAAATCAGAATCCATGACCCAGGAAGAGTTCGAAAGAGCGCATCCGTTTGATGACGGTGTAAAGCAATTCTTGAGTTTTGCGATCACAAACTATATTAATTATGCGGAAGGCGATGTATCGATCATTGCCTTTAATAAGAAAAACGGAATCAAAAAAATTGATTCCGATGCTATCAATACCGTCGTTAATACCGCCAGATCAGTAACCCGTCTGATTGATCTGGCAATCGGCAACAACCGCATGCTCAGCGCCCTGGAACTCGCTGAAGAGGTCCAGCAAAACCTGCTGCCTAAAGAAGTCCCCGCTATAAAAGGTCTCGATATTGCGGCAAAAAGTATTTACTGTAACAAGACCGGCGGGGATTTTTACGATTTTCTCAATGTTGCTCAAAATCCCGCCGAAAAATTCAATGTCGTCATTGGAGATGTTTCCGGCCATGGTATCGCGGCCGGTCTTCTGATGGCGACGGCGCGGGCGCTAATTCGCAGTCGATCCGCCCAGCCGGGAACCCTTTCTCAAATCGTAACCGAGGTCAACCGCCACTTAACCCTTGATGTGTATGAGACCAGCCGGTTTATGACCCTATTTTCCCTGATGGTCGACCCGCAAGACCATCTTCTGAAATGGGTGCGTGCCGGACATGACGCTGCCCTGCTGTATGATCCGGCCAGCGAAACTTTTGAAGAACTTTATGGCTCGGGTATGGCTCTAGGGTTGGATGAAAAGCACCTATATGAAGAGAACGAAAAGTCGGACCTGGCAAAGGGACAAATTATTTTTCTGGGAACTGATGGAATCTGGGAAACATTCAACTCAGAAGGGGACCTTTTTGGTAAGGAGCCGATAAAGGAGATTATTCACCGGAATGCTGCATCGAGCGCAAATGAAATAATGAATGAAATTCTGGCTGCATTAGAATATTTCCGCCAGGGACAGGAGCCCGAAGACGACGTTACGCTGGTGGTGGTCAAGATCACGGATGATGCAATGCCATCGTGACTTCAAATGATCAAAGGCCACAGACCCACACAGACAAACACAGACAGTATCTTTTCCTCGGGCAAAATTGCCCCCGCGGAAAAACTGTATGCCATGCGAGCAATACAGTAAATAATTTATAAGATCATACGCAATAGATAAAAGTGTTTTACATCGCGGTTCGCTAACGATTCGCATGGATTTTTTCCCGCAAAGCGGGATGACACTTTTTGTTTGGCCAATGCCTGCCCGCCATCGCGAGCCGCTCAGGCGAGGCGGGCGTGGTCGGCCAAACAAAAGGTCCGTGTGAGTCTGTGTGGGTCGGTGGCTAATTATTAAAATCAGACATGTCATCCATTTGAAAATGAAAACATTTATCAGTTTTGACGAAGCGCTCGATCTGACACTGGCCCATGTTTCTCCCGGCGAAGCCGAAATCCTGCCTCTTGATCAACTCACCGGTAAAATTCTGGCCGAAGATATCGCCGCCAAAGTTGACAGCCCATCTGTCAGCACCTCGCGCAAAGACGGGTATGCGATTGTCTCATCGGATCTATCCGAGGCGACCAGCGAAAAACCGGCAGAACTGGTGCTGGTGGGTCAACTTTCGGCCGGCGATGTGTCGGATTTCCATATTATCGGTGGCCAGGCGGTCCGGGTCACCACAGGCGCACCGTTGCCGAAAGGTGCGGATGCCGTTTTATCCGAAGAATTCTGCGAGCAGTCAGAAGATACGATTCTGGCCTATAATACCGCCGAAAAAGGCCGTAACATCCTTGAACGCGGAACCGACATTCGACCGCAAGAAACCGTTGCCGGAAAAGGAGAAAAATTGTTACCGGCGCTCATCGGCCTGTTGGCTTCAGCCGGCCTCGATCGCACCGCGGTCTATAAGGCTCCCAAAGTTGCCGTTATTGCCAGCGGTGATGAGGTTGTCGCTCCCGGGAAACCATTGCCGGACGGGAAGCTGTATGCCAGTAATATGATCGAAATTTGTTCCTGGCTTGACTTTTATGGCCTTTCGTATTTCGCGGTACTTGTCGGCGACAGCAAACAGGAAATTCAATACGCCATCACATCCCGGCTTGCGGACGCAGATGCATTTATTACCAGCGGCGGCGCCTGGGGCAGTGAACGGGATCTTATTTTAGACGTGGTAGAAGATCTGAGCTGGCAGGGTGTTTATCGCCGGGTAAGAATGGGACCCGGAAAACCGGTTGGATTCGGACTTTTAGAAAAAAAGCCGTTTTTTATATTGCCCGGCGGACCGCCATCCAATGAAATGGCCTTTTTGCAGCTGGCGCTCCCGGCTCTAATGAAAATGAAAGGTGAAACCTCGTTTTCGTTTCCTGTGGTCCGGGCACAATTATCGGAAACCGTTGCCGGACATAAAGACTGGACTCAATTTATTCACGCGCGCCTTGAAAAAGGTAAAAATAAGCTCATCGTTAAGCCCGCCAAACTCAAGAGCAGGCTCATATCCATGGCCCGCAAAGATGCCTTGATTATCATTCCTGAAGGCTGGGAAGAATGGAACGCCGGTGAAATCATTGAAATCCAGCTATTAAATCCAGAATTCCCCCCTTTTCGCTTTGACATCAATAAAGCCGACTAACGCAATCGAAGATATATATGAGATCAAAAATTGATATCCACCTGGAATCTGTGCCGGCTTCTCTGACCGAGGAAACATTTAGGCAGGGTTTGCATTTTTTGTCCGATCGCGATCCAGACCTGGCACAAATACTGACAAAATTAGGCCCTCCACCGATGTGGGCGCGCAAGCCCGGGTTTCCAACGCTTATACACATTATTTTAGAGCAACAGGTATCCTTGGCATCGGCCCGAGCTGCTTATGATCGTCTGCTGGAAACAGCCTCGCCACTGACACCGGTTCGGTTCCTCGAATTGGACGATGCGACACTCAAGGCTATTGGTTTTAGTCGTCAAAAAACCGCTTATGGACGCAGCCTAGCCAAAGCACTTGTCAACGCGCATCTCAACCTGGTTAAGCTGGCTGCAATGGATGACACGAAGGTGCGCGCTGAGCTTATCAAAATCAAAGGCATCGGTCCCTGGACAGCGGATATTTATCTTTTAACGGCGCTTCGTCGGCCGGATATTATGCCGAGTGCAGATCTGGCTCTGGCGACAGCAGCCCAAAAAGTTAAGGGGCTGGCATCGCGCCCGACACCGGACGAGTTGAATACCCTCAGCAATAATTGGAAACCCTGGAGGGCTGTCGCCGCCCGATTATTATGGCATTATTATCTGAACGGCCGCTAGGCCTATTGTATTCGAGAAACATCAACATTCGTCATCGTCGCATTGTTAATGGATTCAAACTTTTTTGTTGACTAAAATTGTATTTGGCCTAATAGATCGCTGGAGATGGAAAATGAAAGAAAACAAAGGGGAAGTGGGTACCGGGAATCAGCAAAAAGCGTTAATAAAGCCGGAAAACAAAAAAGATCTTCTCTTTCCGCAGGCAGGCACAAAATTCTTTTAAAGTTTCAAAAGCAATGATCCTAAACGACAATCTTTACAACCTATTTAGCAATCAAGCAGAAAAAGTAAAAGTGGACTTTCTGGGTCTCGGCCTGGGTTATACTGTCGTGGTCACTTCAGATGGTGGAATCGGAATCGCTTATACTTACTTTGAAGATAAAAAATCCTGCATGCTGTTAAATGAAGCCATCGATTACGAAAACCGGCCGGCAAGCGTGCTGCTGAAGAAAATAAAAAGCGAACGCACGATTGAAAGAAGCATGGCTCTGGCCCTGGTCAATGCGCTTAACTATGAAGATGCGCTGAAACTGCCTCAGGATAAAAACAACACGGTACTCCTAGAAGAATTTAACATTCAGCCGGACACAAATGTGGCCATGGTCGGATATTTCGGACCGCTGGTTGACAGATTCAAAGAAAAAGATATCCCTCTGGAAATACTGGATACTTCGCGTGGGCTGGGAAACAGGGAAGGTTTTTACAAAAAACTCGCAAGCTGGGCCGATGTGTTGCTTTTAACTTCAACATCCATCCTCAATAATACGTCTGAGGAAATACTTGCAAAAACTCTCGAGAATGTGAAAACGGCCATGCTCGGGCCCAGCACGCCCATGGTCGCAAAGGCTTTCGAGCACCTGCCGGTTCATATGCTTGCCGGTACGGTTCCCATTGAAAAAGATAATATCCTCAAAGCCATCCGGCACGGCATGGGCACCCCGGTGCTCCACAAATTCAGCCGCAAGTCTTATTTAACATTAAACCCATAGCGCAATATCAAATTTAGAAGAATATTAACCGTGGCATTATTTTGTTGACGGAAAAGACCACGTAGTGGTATGTGCGGTCTAAGTGTACGATATTCAGACACGAACAAGTTTACAGTAAAATTCGAAAGGTGCCTTCAGCATGAAAAACAGGACAAAACTAATGATCGGGTGCCTGATAATCGTTATAGGGATTTATATTTCAGGCTGCGGCAAAGACAGCGATGCTGTTGTAGTTGATTTCGCAAAAACAGTGGCGGTCGAAAAGCCGGTAAAAAAGCCATTAGAAAATCCCGCTTTCAGATTTGCCATTGCAGCCATGATTTCCCCAAAAGACACGTTTGTCTATTATCGACAGCTTATAAAGTACATCGGCAATAAACTGGACAGAGACGTCCAGCTCATTCAGCGTAAAACCTATGGCGAAGTCAATGAATTGATAGATAAAGGCCAAATTGATTTAGCATTTATCTGTTCAGGGCCCTATGTTGCCGGTAAGAAAAAATACGGATTTGAATTGCTGGCTACTCCTGAGGTTCAGAAGAGCCATTTTTACCAATCCTATTTAATTGTAAATAAAGCCAGTCAATTCCAAAGCCTAGAAGATCTCAAGGGGCAGGTTTTTGCTTTTACCGATCCGGATTCCAACACCGGTAAATTGGTACCCACCTATTGGCTCGGCCAGATGGGTAAGCAGCCCGAGACTTTTTTCAGCAAAATCATCTACACTTATAGCCACGACAACTCGATCCTGGCCGTGGCCAAGACGCTGGTGGACGGAGCTGCCATCGACGGCCTGATCTGGGAATATTACCACCAGAAAAACCCGACTTTCACTTCTAAAACCCGCATTATCCGCAAATCAGAGAAATACGGAATGCCGCCTATTGTGGCTTCAAGATTTTTAGAATCTGATTTAAAGGATCGTATTCGGCAGGTGCTTTTTTCCATGCATCGAGATCCACAGGGGCAGAAGATTTTAAATGAATTGATGATCGATCGTTTCACGCCCCCCAGGGACGAATGGTATGACAGCATCCGTAATATGGAGCTGAAAATCGCTTCGTTGGAGAATTAATCGTATGCGGCTTCAAAGCTTAAAAAGCAAGTTACTTTTGGCCGTATCGTTGCTGGTTATGGGCAGCGGTCTGCTCATCTCGATACTGGTGACCCAGCGCTACAGCAGCAGTCTTTATGAATCAATGGAGGCCCAAGCTGAAAATTTAGCTCATGCAGTAGGACTCGATGCCACTGACAAGATTCTGACCAATGATTTGGTTGCTCTCCAGAAAATGATAGATTACAAAATTCGCAGCAACCCGATGGTGGCCTATCTTTTTATTGTCCGCGACAACCAGATTCTGGCGCATACGTTTAGCCAGGGCATCCCGGTGGAGCTACTTAATGCCAATGAGGCCATCCTGGATAATTACGGCAATTTTAAAAAGATTGTTTCGACAGAAGGGGAACATTATCTTGACATCGCATGGCCGATATTTTCTGGAAAAGCCGGGTTGCTGCGCCTTGGCGTTTCCGAGAAGCCTTATCGGGATCAGGTTGCCCAATTGTGGCTGCAGATGAGCGGGATTACCCTCGCCATTCTTCTACTGGCGCTGGGTGGAAGTCTTCTGTTTATAAAACGGATAACCGGCCCGCTGGCCGTACTGGCCAAAGCAGCCGAAAAAATCGATGAAGGCCATCTCGATGTTAAGGTTGAATTGAAAAGTCAAGACGAAGTCGGCAAATTGACCGCTGCTTTTAACCATATGGTTGCCCGTATCAAAGACTATACCCTGCGGCTCAAAGAAAAAACCACGGAACTGGACCGCGCCCACCGTCAAACGCGCACCTCATTTACCATTGCCCAGGAAATCGGGAGCGCTAACAAACCTGCGGGATGTCTGCCGGTATCTGATCAAAGAACTGCAGGGCATCGTAACCTGCAAAGATATGTGTATGCTGGTTTTTAGCAGCAACCGTGAAAATATCTTCCTTCAATCTGAAAATGCATCTTTAACCCTGGATAAGGCCTCTTCTCAAAAAGCGGCTGAGCTTTTGTCCAGCGTTAAGAAAATGGAATTTCTCGAAGCCGATCAATCTCACACGTTTTTTCTGCCGGATGTTTTTCAAGCCGTAGAAAGGTTCGTGGCCTTCACGCTTTATCATGAGAATCAACTTCAGGGCGCCATGCTAATCGCCTGCCCCGGGAATTGCAGTTGTGTGACTAAAGAACTGGATATCATTGACCTGATATTAAACCAGACCGCCGGCGCTATCCGGCGCTCGGTAATCCACGAAGAAGAAATTCGCGAACTGAGAACCCGGATTGAACAAACAGCCGAATTCAGCGGGATTATCGGCAAAGACGCCCAGATGCAAAACATCTATCGATTGATTGAGGATATCGCCCCCACCGATGCGACCGTTCTTATCCAGGGGGAAAGCGGAACCGGTAAGGAGCTGGTCGCCCGCGCCATTCACCGGCAGGGCCCCCGCAAGGATAAACCTTTCATTGTGATCAACTGCTCGGCTTATCCGTCGACTCTCCTGGAAAGCGAACTCTTCGGCCATGAAAAAGGCGCCTTTACCGGTGCCATCCGGCAGAAAATCGGCCGATTCGAGCAGGCCGACGGCGGTACGGTTTTTTTAGACGAAATCGGAGAAATTGCGCCTTCGGCCCAGATCAAGCTGCTGCGGGTCCTGCAGAGCCAAAAATTTGAGCGCGTGGGAGGAGAAGAAACATTAAGCATCGATGTGCGCATTCTGGCGGCCACCAATAAGGATCTTCTTCAAGAAGTTAAACGTAGCAGCTTCAGGGAAGATCTGTTTTACCGCCTCAACGTCATTCCAATCCAGCTACCCCCGCTAAGAATGCGTTGCAACGATATCCCGCTGCTGGCGCGTTATTTTCTGCGCCGGTTTGCGGTTGAACAAAATAAAGAAATTCAGGATTTCAGCTCTGAGGCCATGCGCTTGCTTCTGGATTATCCATGGCCGGGTAATGTCCGCGAACTGGAAAACAGCATTGAGCATACCGCAGTTTTGGCGAAACGGAATAAAGTTGATATTTCCGATCTACCCTCGGCCATGCGTGAAGTCACGCCGGCTGTTGCTTCCGAATCTCAGGGGACGATCTTTGAAAACGAGAAAAAATTGCTCCAGGAGGTTCTGCACGAATGCGGTTGGAACAAGAAAAAGGCGGCTTTACAGCTGGGGATCAGCCGCAGCACGCTTTATGAAAAGCTAAAAAAATATCAGATTACCAGACCGACTATCCATTAGTTCCTCCTGATCTTCGATTACCAGATAGCCTGCTCCTGAAAGTCAAGTCCCATTTCGTTCGATCTTTATAATCAACGGTAGCCGTTATTTAGGGGGTTTGTTTCGGCCTTGTTTCATCGACGCATCGTTTATTACCACATTGTGGCATTTTTTTTCTTGACCCGAATATATTAAGGATGTTAAAGCACGGGGTACAGCTTTTTTAGACTGTACCATAAGGGGTCTCTGCAAATAGCCATTTGTACTGTCAGATAAAGGATTCTTAAAAAATTCATGGACAGTAAGGAATTTAAACATTACCGCAGCACGCTTAAAAAAACGCAAAAAGAGATGGCCCAATTGCTCGGCACGTCTTTAAAAGCGGTACACAGTTATGAGCAGGGTTGGCGAACCGTGCCAACCCATGTGGAGCGTCAGATGTTTTTCCTGGTGTCCAGGCACGAAAGAAGGGGCAAAAGCATAAAGCCATGCTGGACCATACGAAAATGTTCAGCGGAACAAAAACGCCACTGCCCGGCCTGGGAGTTTTCATCCGGGGATCTCTGCTGGTTTATTAATGGAACCAACTGTGATGGAACCGTTCAGAAGGATTGGAAAGAAAAGATGAAGATCTGTCGATCCTGTGACGTGTTTAATTCTATTTTTTAACTTTAATATCCTCTCCCCATGGCCCTCCCCGTTGGGGAGGGCCTTTTTTATTTCAACTGAAAGGACAATCTATAATGGCGGATGACAACTTAAAAGCAAGGACACCGAATTCGTCTTCGGAGGTTATACCCTTGGTGGCGCAGCGGATTATAGCTTCATGCAATACAGAAAAATGCTTCCAGCACCTGGACGCCACGCCGATCCCTTCCCGGGATTCTGTGGCCCATACCATTCATAAAGCCCGACGTATCCTTTTTCCGGGATATTTTACGCAAAGTGTTATGGCACCCTCAAACCTGGAGTATTGCTTGAAGGAAGAGATGACCGAGCTTTATAAAGCGCTTGCAAAACAGATTATATTCGCCACCCAGCATGATTGCATGCGTTACGATCAGCCTTGCACAGAGTGTAGCGAGTTGAGTCGCAAAAAAGCACTCCAATTCATACAGGCGTTGCCCAATCTTAGAGAAGTTCTGGCCACAGATGTCCGCGCCGCCATCGAGGGCGACCCGGCGGCCAAAAGCTATGATGAGGTAATTACAAGCTATCCGGGGCTTTTTGCGATTACCGTTCAGCGAATTGCCCACGAACTGTACAAATTGAAGGTACTCCGACTGCCGCGGGCGATGACGGAGTACGCTCACAGTTTTACCGGAATTGACATCCATCCCGGCGCCAGAATTGGTAAAAATTTTTTTATCGATCATGGCACCGGCGTTGTCGTGGGTGAAACGACTGAAATTGGAAATCGAGTCAGAATTTATCAGGGGGTAACTTTGGGGGCTCTATCGATACCGAAAGAGGCCGTAGAAAGTTTTCGCGATAAAAAGCGCCACCCCACCATCGAGGAGGATGTGATCATTTATTCCAATACAACCATATTAGGCGGAGATACCGTTATCGGTGCGCGCTCAACAATCGGCGGAAATGCCTGGATCACAGAGAGCGTGCCACCGGATACCAAGGTATATTTAAAAAAACCCGAACTGATCTATTCCGGAAATGGGCACAAGCTAACTGACAAAGAGCGAAGGAAGATGATTGCTCAATTAGATGCCGATCGACTAACCGGGGTTGGATGCTGAAAAAGTCCAACACAATTGTGTTTTGCCCATAAAACTGTGTCCGGAATCCGTACACAGTTAACTTCCTAATATTAAAGTGAATTATAAATATCGCTAATTTTGATGTCTGGGATCCATACAAATCCCCAAAAAGTCCTGTTGGCAATTCAATGCCCACAGCAATTAATTTTCATTCCAGCGTCCCTTTCCTGAAATTATTTTCACCGCATATTCAAACACTTAACTCCTATCCGATCTAACATATTCCCTCCCTTGTAAAATTAGACAAAAGGAGAGCAAGTTTTGGCATGACCATTGCTCTGGTAATGCTATGATGTGGCATAGAGAGTCTTGAACTCCTTCTTTTTGTCCAATTTTCATTCCTGCCAGAGATGTTTCTGGAGGCCGGAAACCAATGAAAAAATCAATTTTGATAATAGATGCAGATAAAGATCAATGCCGGGACCTCTGCGAACTGCTGGAAAAGGGTCAATTTAAAGCAACTCCACTGTTTTCGACTCATAATTTGGAAGAAAGCATCGAAGACACCGCATGCCAGGCAATTCTTTGGGACATCGACACCGTTACGGCAGACAATCGCACCTTAAGGGATCTCACCCTAAAATTCCCGGGAGTTTATTTTTTTTGCTTATCCAAACACCCGTTTCACCCCGAGCTAAAAGACGCCATCTGCTACCACATTTATGCCTGTATCAACCGGCCGATCGATCCGGATGAACTTTTTTACTGGTTAAGGAGCATTGAGGAAAATGAGGCAGACCCAAAATATCAACCGGAAGTCTAACCCAAAAATTTTTATTTGGGTTCCTGTTTTTGTCGCCCTAACAACCGTGTTTTTTTTCAGCACGGCAGCGGGTGCCGAACCGATTGCGCAGGGTAGATTCGAGCTTCCGCCGCCCGAGGTCCCGCAGCCGCAGTTGTTTTGTGGATATTGCCATGTTTTGACCTATCCGGAGATCGTCCAGAAAGGGTACGATCTGTGGAAAAAAGGCAAACACAACAAATTTGGCTGCGTGGAATGCCATTATTCTCCGAAGGAAGTGGCCGGGACGCCGTCTGCATCCAAAAAAACAGTCGAGCTTAAACCCAGCCACATTCCTAAAAAACCACCCGCACGGTTTTCTTATCTTCAACTGGGCGGTGAAACAATTAAGACACGGCCGCAAGTAACCGATGCCAGCTGCATGACCGCTGCCTGCCACGGCAAACCGGATGATACGTTCAAAACCAAAAAAATTAAATTTACTGAAAAGGTCATTTTTGTCCACGAACCCCATCTGGATAAAAAGAAGCAGATCGAAGGCCAGATGGTCAACTGCACATCCTGCCACCAGCACGAAACCGACCAAAAGAAATTTGAAGTATCCAAAGAATCCTGCGTCCTCTGTCATTTTAAAAACGTCAAGTTCAACCAGGACCGCGGCCGCTGTGAACTCTGTCACGAATTGCCGAAAAAACCGATTCAAACCTCAGGCGAAAAACCCATCACCCATCAGGTCCTAAAAGATGCCAAAATCTCCTGCGGCAGCTGTCACTATGATGTCATTCAGGCTACAGGCCGGGCAAAGTATGAGGCCTACTTCGAAAAAGGCGTACTCAAAACCGCCCTTGTAATAGGTGCCGGCGACATCAAAAAAGGAAATTGCTTCGCCTGCCACGACCAGACCAAAGCCCTTAAAGAATTGGGCAACAAAAAGCTGATGCACGAAAAGCATGTCACCGTCAAAAATGCGCGCTGCTTCGACTGTCATCAGGTCATCAGACACAAAAAGTCTGTTGTCGATCAGGCCGTGATCGCCAAGGCCGGCGTTAAAAAAACCGAGGTTCAGAAACCCATGAGCGAGCGCTTCATAACCGACAGCTGCCTGGCCTGTCATCCGGGACCCCACCAGCTTCAACGTCAGTTGGCCGAAGGCTTGAAACGCAAAGATGTGCCCGCAACACCGGGTTTTCACTTCAAGGTGCGGGCCACCTGTCTGGCCTGTCACCTGGAACGGCAATTCACAAAAAAAGGAACGCCGGTTTTGATGGCCTCTGCCAAAACCTGCGCCGGTTGCCATCCGGGACGCCAGAAGCTGCTCAAAGACTGGAAGACCGATCTTGAAAATGGGATCAAAGATACATTGGAGGTGCAAAAAGAGGCCCTGGATGCACTGGCCGCCGCCAAAGCGAAGCTTGCCAAACCCAAGCTGAATGAAATGCGGGATCTGCTGAAGGAAGGACAGCAGAATCTTAAAATGGTCCAGTTCGGCAACGGAGTCCACAATAAAAAATACGCACTGTATTTACTGGATGCGGCCATGATCCGTTTTGAGGATGTTCTCGATTATATCGAAGAAAACCAATAACCCTAAGCAAAAAATAGATGAGCAAAGGAGGTAAAGTATGAGTGAAAAAAAATCATTAACCAGACGCCAGGTGCTCAAAGGAGCCGGCGCGATTGCACTCACCGGCGCCGCCAGCGTTGTTTCCGCGGGGACGGCCTTAGCCGCCAGTGGAAATGCACCGCGCTGGGGGTTTATCGTCGACTTGCGGCGCTGCACGGGTTGTCGTTCGTGTACCGTGGCCTGCAAGGCTGAATTCAATGTTCCTTTGGGCGCCTTTAGAGCAGCCGTCTACGATGAAATCGTCGGCACCTACCCCAAGGCCGAAAAACTCTATATGCCCCGACTGTGCAACCACTGCGAGGGCAACAAAGAGGATGAAGTTCCGCCGTGTGTCAAAATTTGTCCGGAGTATCCCAAGGGCCGCAAAAAGTTCAGTACGCCTGACGGCAAAACCATCCGATACCGTTATGGCGCCACCTACAAACGCCCCGATGGCATGATCCTTTTTGACAACGAGCTGTGCGTCGGCTGCGGCAAGTGCATCGATGCCTGCCCTTACGGTGCACGCAACTGGGACAAGTCACTTTTATCCGGTAAGGACAAGACTAAAAACAGCATCGTCAAGTGCGATTTCTGCACCCATCGAGTCGAACAAGGGGTGCTGCCGTCCTGCGTCAACATCTGTCCCAATAGTGCCAGAATCTTCGGCGACTTGAATGATCCCAACAGTCAGGTTTCCAAACTGGCCAAGGAGTTCAATCTGGAGCAAAACCGCCAGAAGACAACCCTGCTGCCTGCGGAAAACACGGTCCCCATGCTGTTTTACATTGATCCACAGGGAGCGCTTTCAAAAATGGCCATTGCCAGGAAAAAGTTCGTCAAGAACGAAGCCTGGCAGGATGTGATTATTTAAATAAGGAGGAAATAAAATGAAGCGAGATATAACTCGAAGAGACCTTTTCAAATTCGCCGCCGCAAGTGCCGCGGTCCTGGCTTCAGGGACGACAACCGCATCAAAGGCCCTGGCCGGGACGGTGGACTTTACCAAAGGCGGCAGGGATTTTTCGCCCGAAACCGGTGCGGAAAGACAGATGATCCCATCGGCCTGCTGGAGCTGTGTGACCCGGGATGCCATGGTGGGCTATATGGAAAACGACAGGCTGGTTAAGCTGGAAGGTCAGCCGGATTCCATCCGAGGAAGGGGTAAAATCTGTTCTAAAGGAGCAGCCGGTATCAACCAGCTTTATGACCCGGACAGGGTACTTTACCCCATGAAGCGCGCCGGCAAACGCGGCAGCGGTAAATGGAAACGTATCAGCTGGGATGACGCCCTGACCGAAGTCGCCGGCCGGTTAAAAAAGCTGCGCGACGAAGGCCATCCGGAAAAATTCATGTTCCATTACGGCCGTATGAAAGGCAGCTCCAGCAAGATCATTAAAAGCGTCTTTCTGGCGGCTTACGGTACCAAAACCGTCACCGGCCACACATCCATCTGTGAGGGCGGCAAGTGGACGGCCCAGGAGCTGACCTGGGGCAAGCACTACGACAACTGGGATTTTGACAATACCAAGTTTGTGCTCAATTTTGGCAGCGGTGTTTTAGACGCGCACACCAACCACATCCCCACTTCCCAGAGACTGGTGGATGCCATGGTGGACAGGAAAGTCAGATGTGTGACCTTCGATGTCAGGCTTTCCAACACGGCCGCCAAGTCCGCGGAATGGGTGCCGATAAAGTCCGGTACCGACGGCGCCGTTGCATTGGCGATGTGTCGTGAAATTATGAATGCCGGACTCTACGACCAGGAGTTCTTTAAATTCATCAAGGCCACCGCCAACCATAATGACAGCACCGATAAAAAGGTAGCGGCTTTAAAGGCGCACCTGGCGCAATATACACCGCAGTGGGCCGAGAAGATCAGCGGCGTCCCGGCGGCCAAGATCAAATCATTGGCCCTGGAATTCGCCAAAACCAAACCGGCCTGCGTTATCAGCTACCGCGGAGCCGTGGCTCATTACAACGGCAATGACACCGAGCGGGCCATCCAGATGCTGGCGGCCATTACCGGCAATATCGACAACCCCGGCGGCCGCTGTCGGGCGGTGGGCGCCAAATGGAAGTACCCCAAGGGGCCCAAGGAAAAGCCCAAGGCGAAGGCGCTCAAAATCCTCAATGGGGTTCCCGGGTGATGCTGCTTACCCGTCTCACGGAGCCAACCACCAGGTGCTAAAGATGATTAAGGACGGCAAGGCCGGACGGCCCGAGGTTTACATGTGGTACTGCTACACCCCTGTTTATGCCAACGGGGAGTGCCAGGAGAACATCGACATCCTCAAAGACGAAAGTCTGATTCCCTTCACCGTCTGCGTCAACGCCTATTATGACGAATCCGCAGCCCTGGCGGACATCATCCTGCCCAATCCGTCCTATCTCGAGTGGTGGGACTGGGAAGATATGGCCTCTGCCACCCAGGTAGCGGAATTTTACATCCGGCAACCCTTTGTGAAACCGCTGGGCGAATCCCGCGATTTTAAGGATGTGGTCTGTGATCTGGCCAACCGCATGGGTATGCCGCTGGGTTTCAATTCGGCCGAAGAGTTCGTCCAGAAATCATGTGACATGACCCCGGGCGTAAAGGAAGCCGGTGGATTCGCGTATATGAAGAAACACGGTGTCTGGCATGACCCCAACGCCAAGCCCAAGTTCTACATGTACAAAAAGGAAGTCAAAGCTGACGCAATCAATAAAGAAGGCGTCATCCTGGACGAAGCCACCGGTGTTTACTGGAACTGGAAAAAGGCTAAGGTCAAAAGCGAGGCCGAAGCCAAAGAAAAAGGCTACACCAAAACCAAGGGCGCCGTTAAAGCTTATGTGGGACAGGAAATCGGCGGAAAGGTGTACGCAGGGTTCAAACCGGATGCCCTCAACAAGTCCGGCTACTTCGAGCTGTACTCCGAGTTGTTGAAGATTAAAAACTTCCCGGCTCTGCCGACCTTCATGGCCATTCCCGAGCATGAGAAAATGGGTTCCGGTGACCTGATTTTAACCACCTACAAGGTTCCGGTCCAGATCCATTCACGTTCGGCCAATTGCAAATGGCTGACCGAGATCTACCACGACAATCCGGCCATGATGAACCCGGTATCGGCCAAACCGCTGGGAATCAAGGACGGCGACAAGATCAAGGTCAAATCCGCGGTCGGTGAAATTACCACTACCGCCAACGTGACCGAAGGGGTTGTGCCCGGCATTGTGGCCATTTCTCACCATCTGGGCCACTGGGAGTACGGCCGCTATGCTTCCGGCAAAAAAGTACCCTTTGGCGCGGGCGACGATCCGGATCTCAAACTGAAACACTGGAACACATATGGCGTGCATCCGAACTGGATTATCCCCAATAAGCCGGATCCCATCAACGGTCAGCAGGCCTGGATGGACACGGTGGTCAAGGTAACCAAAGCATAGCGTCACGGAGGAGGTTTTGATGAGTCCGACGAAAAAGAACAGCTCGGCCCCTTTAGCCAATTTCCGCAGCACGATCTACGGATTTTTGGCCGCGATATACCGTCAGGAGGTCTCAGCGGACCTCCTCCAACAAATTAAAGACCCCCAGTTTCTGGGGGTCTTAACCAACCTGGGAATTGAACTGAGCAACGGATTTTTCAAAAAGCCCGAAAAAAAGCTGCTCGAAGATCTGGCGGTGGAATATGCCCACCTATTTTTAGGACCCGGCAAACACATCTCCCCCCATGAATCCGTCCATCATAAAAAGGAAGGTGTCCAAAGCGGCCAGCTCTGGGGAGAGTTGACCGCCGAGGTAAAAAAAATCATCGAGTCTTCAGGACTCGAATATAAAACGGAGTATTCCGGACTACCGGATCACATCAGCGTGGAGCTGGAGTTTATGCAGCATGTCGTTATGCGCGAAGAACAGGCATGGCAAGACGATGATAAGACAACAGCCCTGCTTTGTCAGGAAAATGAAAAAAAATTTGTCGATGAACACCTTTTTCGCTGGATTCCGGATTTCTGCGAGAAAGTGGTCACAGAAGCGGATTTACCTTTCTATCGGGAAATGGCCAAATTAACACGAACCTTCATAGAGTTTGAAAAGCAAGAGTTAAAAAAATTAAAGAATGATACCGGTGAAATTTCTGAATAAAAAAGTGTTGTTTTTGGATTGCTGATGTTGCTTTTGACTGGCGCATTTTTAGGCTTTACGTCAAAAAGCGCCGACTCATTTGGGCTGAATAGTCAGTAGCAGGATGTGTTGGTCATAGATGCCTCCGACACGGTTTCCACCGAAAGCGAAGACGATGATGATGAATGGGAGGCCTGATAAAACGGAATCATTGAGGTCGGTCGACCTCTAAAAATAATAGCCAAATTATACTGCTGCCAAAGTACTGCTAAGGAGTTTGAGGAATGAAGAATATCCCAAAGATACCATTGATTATAGGCCTCATCTTCGTTCTCGCTTTAGGGGTTGTCATTGTGACAACAATTACGCTGAAAAAAACGGAATTAAGCTTCAGAGTAACGCAACTCGAAGGCAAATATAAGGATAGAGCCGGCGCTACCTTCGTGGGCTCTGAAACCTGTAAAAAGTGCCACGAAAGAACCTATCTGGAATGGAGAACGTCGCTTCATTCCAGAATGATGCGGGATGTAAAGCTCGAACCGCTGGCAAACATTGGTGATTTCAGCGTCCCCAGCGAAATCCGAACGTTTGCTAAATCCGAAATTGCTTATACGCTTGGCAGCCAGTGGAAGCAGCAGTATCTCAAAAAACAAGGCAAGGATCTGATCGTGTTGCCCGCACAGTATAATGTCTTTACCGGGGAGTGGAAGGCCTATTTTCCCGACGAGCCGGCCAAGAGAAATTGGTTAAGGAGTGCGCCGGATGCCATGCAACCGGTGTCGATCCAGAGCGTAAGATCTTTGTTGAAATGGGCGTTGCCTGTGAGGCCTGCCATGGACCGGGGAGAAATCACGTTGAGGCCATTCCCGGTTTTGAGATTCCCACCATT
>PVMK01114173.1_pt1 | contig 55612 bp, 55 predicted proteins | sample 1853481 | NCBI WGS metagenome assembly PVMK01 (sample SAMN08533507, study PRJNA380276) | Marine sediment metagenome, whole genome shotgun sequencing project.
CTTGATTCCGATCCCGAAGGCGTAAGCGCCAGCAGCTCCGGTAGCAGTGGTGGAAGTATTTTTTATTATGGGGTGACCTCCGTTGACGACAGCGGCGATGAAAGCGCTCAGACTCTGGGTGCCAGTCCGGCAATACTTGGGGCATCATCCGGTGGCGGCGGCGGTGGTGGTGGTGGTGCTGCAGGCGGATGCTTTATCAATACTGTCGCTAAATCAGTATCTAACTGGATTACATGGGTGCTGGTAACACTAATCATTACCTTGGCTATTGCAGCCGGCATCAGGCATCAGGCAAATCGATTGCGGATTTTGGATTTTAGATTGCGGAATATAAAATAATAGTGTGTTATTTTTTCTTTTGATAATTTATGATTTCATATCCTCTCCTGAATCTGGTACAAGTTTCTTTGAAATTTGAATCTCTATTCGTCATTATCCGTAATCCCGTAATCCTATATTGACAATCCCGTCTGGAAAAAATATAAGATGCTTAAATAATGACAGATTTTAATTGCCCCCGACAGAAAGGACCTAAAAATGGAAATCAGTCACAAAGTGGAAAACGGAATTTTAATCATTGCGATCGATGGCCGTCTGGATGCCGCCACTGCGCCGGTTGCCGATGGGGAAATCAAGAAAATGCTGGAAGGAGAGCAAAACCGGTTGCTTTTTGACTTAAGTGCGCTGGAGTACCTCAGCAGTGGCGGGTTGCGGGTTATTTTAAGCGCCGCCAAAGAAATCAAGCGCAGAGACGGCAAAGTGGCTCTGGCCGCCTTAAAACAATACGTATACGAAATTTTTGACGTCAGCGGTTTCACGGCGATGATTCCCATCAAAGACACCATTGAAGAAGGCCTTAAGGATCTCGCTTAGAACCATGGCTATCCAAATTATTTCAAATATAGTTCAGAGATCGGGGAGTTTTTTCATTCCAAGCTTGTCATTCCCGCGGGGCGGGAATCCAGAAATGTTTTGCTGAAAAATCTGGATGCCCGCATGGCGCGGGCATGACGGTAAAACTCCCTGACCGCTCAACTAGTTTACCTGGCGGCATTTTCCCTGAACATGGGGAGCATACCCAATGAATGAAAGTAATAACGCAACCGAAGCCATCCTGTTAGTCGATGATAATCCCACCAATCTGCAGCTGTTGTTTGAGACCCTTGATGGCAGAGGATATAAGTTGCTGATCGCCAAAGACGGCAAAACAGCCCTTTCGATTGCCCGTAAAGCATGTCCGAATTTAATTTTACTGGACATCATGATGCCGGAAATCGACGGCTATGAAGTCTGCCGTCAATTAAAAGCCGATCCGGCCACAGAAGAGATCCCGGTTATTTTCCTGTCGGCACTGACCGACACCAAAGACAAGGTGCAGGGCTTGGACCTGGGGGCGGTGGATTATGTGACCAAGCCCTTTCAGCCCGATGAAGTCATTGCCAGGGTCCATACCCATCTGACCGTTTATCGGCTTAAAAAAGCCCTGGATGAAAAAAATATAGAATTGCAGGAAGCCAACGATTATTTGGAAGAACGGGTGAAAGAACGTACGGCCCAGCTGGTTGAATTAAACACGGCTTATGAACGCTTTCTCCCCCGTGAATTCTTAAGCCTGTTGAAAAAAGAAAGCATTCTTGAGGTTAAACTGGGTGACCAGATTGCACAGCAGATGACGGTGATGTTTTCCGACATCCGCGGCTGGACTACCATCTCAGAAAACATGTCGGCCCAGCAGAGCTTTAACTTTATCAATTCATTTTTAAGTCGCATCAGCCCGGTGATCACAGCGCACCGGGGGTTTATCGACAACTACCAGGGGGATGGAATGATGGCGCTTTTCCCCGAATCAGCCGATGACGGCGTTCGGGCGGCGATTGCCATGCATGCGGCCGTTTCCGAATATAATGAAGACCGCAAGAAAAAAGGTTATCAACCCATCGGCATCGGGGTCGGATTGCACATCGGCGACTCTGATGCTCGGTGTTATCGGCAATGAAGAGCGCATGCAGGGCACGGTGGTGGCCGATGCCGTCAATCTGGCATCCCGCCTGGAAGGGCTAACCCGCGTATATGGTTCCTCGATATCCATCAGCGAGCCTACTCTGGCTCAGCTAAAAGATCCGGACCGCTACAAACACCGCTTCGTAGATAAGGTTCAGGTCAAGGGGAAAAAAGATCCGGTTTCGGTGCATGAGGTCTTTGACGGCGACCCGGCGGCGGTGATTGAATTGAAAGAACAGACCAGAGATGATTTTGAACAGGGCCTCTGTCTTTATTATGACCGCAAATTCTCCGAGGCCAGCGTCAAGTTTAATCAGGTGCTGGAAAAACACCCGGAGGATCGCGCCGCCCGCATCTATCTCAAACGCTCCGCCAACTACATGGTCAACGGGGTCCCGGATGACTGGACGGGGGTGGAGATCCTGACTCAGAAATAGCTATATCTTAGAGAACCAACAAAAGGGTTCCAAAGATCCGCTAAACTAGAAGTGCCTAAAATGCCTAAAATGATCTAAAGTGCCTAAAATTATGGTGTCGCTGCGCTCCATCTTTTATTATAGAAATGATCGTTCGACCCAGAGGCTCTCGACGGGTAGAATTCCGCAATTTTAGGCACTTTTATCCGCCTCTGGCGGATTAGATCATTTTTTGTTAAAGGAATTGCAATGAAGCTTAAATATAAATTATTGCTGCTTTATGTCGTTGCCTCCTTATTTATTATGCTGGTGATCGGCAGTTTTCTTTCATCGGCTTTAAGAGATACCACAATTGACAGGATCGCCAGAAATTACCAGGAACAGCTGAAACACATCGATTTCGGGCTGACCCGTTTAATCAAGGGCATGGAGCATGATTTAGAAGCAATTGCCCGGGACGACTTCGTGCGTTCGCGGGACGATAAACAGTTTACATCCTTTCTGAATGCCGACGAAAAAACATTTAAGTATCACTACGGAGCGCTCGAGCAGCGTATCATCGCCATATTTAACGGGCTACCGCAAAAGCCACCCCTACGTCCATTCGGTATATATGGGCCGTGAAAACGGCAGTTTTGTGCGCTCCCACAAACGCGCCCGGCCGACCCGCTATGACCCCCAGGGCCCGGCCCTGGTACATTCTGGCTAAAGAAAATCCCGGAATGGTTGTGCGAACACCACCGTTTCGCTCGGTCACCAGCCCCGGATATCAGCATCGGTTTCGTCAAAGCCATGCTTGATCCCGAGGGAACCGTATACGGTGTTGTGGGGTACTTCAATCACCCTCAAAGAACTGACCCAATATATATCAAATATCAAACTGGACTATAACGGCTATGTGGCGCTTACCGATGAAAAAGGAACCATTCTGGCAACCCCTGATCAATCGTTACTGTTTACCAGTTTAAAATCTACTGATCCCCAGCTGTTCGAAGATATTTATACCAACATCGATGGGGTTACCGTCTTCGAAAAGGATGATCAAAAACGGTATGCATTTTATTATACCTCGCCGCTGATGGAATGGAAGATGGCCGCCGTTGTTCCCGCCGCTGAAATCAACAAGGTGATCCGGGTATTTGTTTTTAAAATTCTTGCAGCGCTGTTTTTCGCGCTTGTACTGCTCAGCGTACTGACAATGATGGGCCTGCAGAGTTTTGTGATCAAGCCTTTAAAGAAACTCAATGCGGGAACCGACCTCATCAAACGCACCGGTGATCTCGATTATCAAATAGACATTAAATCCGACGATGAGATCGGCAGCCTGGCCCAGTCCTTTAACGAAATGATTACCTCTATCGACCAGGCGGAATCCGCGCTCAAAGAATCGGAAACCGAACTCAAGAAGCACCGTGATCACCTCGAGGATCTGGTCGCAGAGCGCACGGCCGAATTAAAGGAAAATCAGCAACGGCTGGAACGGGCTGAGGAACGCAGCCGCATGCTTTTAGAGTCCGCCGGCGAAGGTATCTTCGGCGTGGGCAAAGATGAATTGGTGAATTTTATCAATCCGGCCGCTTTGGCCATGCTGGGGTTCACGACCGAGGAGGTGATCGGGCAAAAGATTCACCCCTTAATCCACCATACCCATCGCGATGGAACCCCCTATCCGGTTGAGGATTGTCCGATGCATCACACCCTGACCCGGGGCACAATCAGCAAAATCGATGATGAAATCCTTTGGCGAAAAGACGGCACCTATTTCCCCGTGGAATACAGCAGTGTTCCGATTACAAAGAACAGCACCACCTCGGGAAGCGTGGTGGTGTTCAGCGATATCACCGAACGCAAACATATGGAAGATGAACTCATCGATGCCAAACACATCGCTGTTGAGGCCAGCAGGGCCAAAGGTGATTTTTTAGCCAACATGAGCCATGAGATCCGCACGCCCATGAATGCGGTCATCGGCATGACCCACCTGGCCCTGAAAACCGAGCTGACACCCAAGCAGCAGGATTACCTGCACAAGATCCAATCATCGGCCAATTCACTGCTGGGTATTATCAACGACATTCTGGATTTTTCTAAAATCGAAGCCGGCAAAATGGATATGGAGTCGGTGGACTTCAACCTGGAAGAGGTACTGGACAACCTGGGCAACCTCGTCACCGTAAAGGCCCAGGAAAAAGAGGATCTGGAAGTTCTTTTCGCCACAGCCCAGAACGTGCCGCGTTTTTTGGTGGGCGATCCCTTGCGCCTGGGACAGGTGCTCATTAATCTGGCCAATAATGCCGTTAAGTTTACCGACGTGGGCGAAATTGTGGTTTCCACCGAACTGGTGAAGAAAAGTACAGACCGCATAACCGTAAAATTTTCGGTCAGTGATACCGGTATCGGACTTACAGAGGAGCAGGCCGGCAAGCTGTTTCAATCCTTCACCCAGGCCGACACCTCCACCACCCGCAAATACGGCGGCACCGGACTGGGTCTGACGATCAGCAAACGGCTGGTGGAAATGATGGACGGGGAGATCTGGGCCGACAGCGAGCCCGGCCAGGGCAGTACCTTTAGCTTCACGGCCACCTTTGGTATCGGGCGTGAAGAGGTGAAAAAGCGCTTCGCCCCGTCACCTGATCTGCGTGGCATGAAAGTTTTGGTGGTGGATGATAACCCCACTTCCAGAGAAATTTTACGCGATATGATGGAATCATTTTCGTTTGAAGTCACTCTGGCGGCAACCGGTCAGGAGGGCATTACTGAAATTGAAAAGGCCGACAGAGATAAACCCTTCGAAATGGTGATCATGGACTGGAAGATGCCGGGCATGGATGGTATCGAAGCCTCCAGGCGCATCAAGGAACATCCCACGCTGAGCCATATCCCCCACGTGGTCATGGTAACCGCCTACGGACGCGAAGAGGTGATGCGAAAAGTGGAAAAGGTCGGCCTGGATGGCTTTTTGCTCAAACCGGTCAGCCCTTCGGTGCTTTTTGACACGGTCATGCAAGCTTATGGTCAGGAGGTGCCCGAAACATCACAGATTAGCCAGCGGCAGGGAAAAGTCGATGCCTTAGAACGGATTCGCGGGGCGAGGATTCTGCTGGCGGAAGATAACGAAATTAACCAGCAGGTCGCCAAAGAAATTCTCGAAGGCGCCGGCCTGGTCGTCAGCCTGGCCGATGACGGCCGGCAGGCGGTCAATATGGTCAAAGAAAACCATTATGATGCCGTCCTGATGGACATCCAGATGCCGGTGATGGATGGTTATCAAGCCACTCGCAAAATACGCGAGTGGGAGCTCAAAGCTCAAGGCTCAAAGCTCAAAGGGGAAGAATCGGCCGAATATTCGGACACAAGCGACCAGCAGACAGTCGCCAGTAGCCAAAAGCCAATACCCATAATTGCCATGACGGCGCATGCCATGGCCGGTGATGAAGAAAAAAGCCTGCAGGCCGGTATGAACGGCCATGTCACCAAACCTATTGACCCGGATCACCTGTTTGCCACTTTGCAAAAATGGATTCAGCCGACAGATAAACATGCGCCGATCCGGCCGGCGGCAACTCTCGGCGCAAAAGAGGCTGTAATTGAAACGGTGTCGCAAAAACCGGAATTGCCGGATTCTCTGCCGGGGTTTGATCTGGCTGAAGGACTCAACCGGCTGCAGGGCAATCAAAAACTATATCGCAAGCTGCTGCTGGATTTCGGTGCCAAATATACAGCGGTGACCGCTGAAATCCGCAATGCGCTGAATAACGGGGATTTAAAGCAGACTCACAGCCTGATTCACAACCTCAAGGGGCTGGCCGGCAATCTGGCGGCCAGCGAGCTTCAGGCTGCGGCAATCGAAATGGAAAAACTGGTTAAAGGGGATCAAAAAAAAGCGGCATCCCAAAAGCAATTGGATCACGAATTTGCAAAACTGGAAAATTCCATCAATCAGGCATTGGAAGCAGTTCAAACGTTAGGTCCTGTGCCTGCCGAAAAGACGCAACAACCGTCCGCAGACGAAATAACCGCCATACCGCCCGAGGTGGCCCGGGAAGCCATCGACCGAACCAAAGAGCCGGTTGAAATGGGTGACGTCACCCAGATAAAGTCGATTGCCGAAGAGCTCAAATCCAAATCTGAAGCCTTCGCCCCTATCAGTGATAAATTCATTCAATTAGCGCAGGACTTTGACTTTGAGGGAATTTCTAAACTGGCAGGTGAATTGGAAAAGATAGCTAAAAAGGTTCAATAAGTTTGGATATAAACCCGTTGGCTTCGATTCTATAAGTAGGGTCGGCCACTGCGCCGACCTGATTCAAGCGGGCACGGAGGCCCGCACTACTTGCCTGCCAAAGGCCCCCGAGAAGCAGGACTAAGCTGGTTGTCTTTTTGAGTCCTTTAAAAAGAAGTGAGCGCATTCACCACGAAGAACACGAAGATGAATATAATTTTTTCTTAATTCCCTGCTTCGTGTCCTTCGTGAACTTCGTGGTAAGATCTAAAATTCCTAAAAATTTATGGGGTCATGGAGTGCAACAATAAGGTGGGAGTCTCTTTCGGAGATCTAGCTGACAACACCTAAAAGCAGGGCCTGGTCATCATCGGCCGCACGCCCATTTGCAAAATTGTTTACATCTTTCATGATCGCAGTGAGCAGCTCCTGGGGCTGAAGATTCCCGTCGCCTTCGAGCTGCCGCAGCAGACGCTCTTCTCCGTATGTTTTCGCATCCATGCTAAAGCGCTCGGTAATCCCATCGGTATACATCAGAATGCGGTCGCCCGGTTGCAGCTCGGCTTCGGTCACCGGCACCTGTTCATAAGAATCAACTCCCAGGGGAAACACGCCGCTGCAGCTATACTCGATGGCTTTTTTCTCGGCAGCTCGATAAATCATCGGCGGGGGATGGCCGGCTCGTGCAATTTTTAAACGGTGGTGGTCGGCATCGTAGACAATATATAAAGCGGTGACGAAACTTGGATCGGCGACCTTACAAAGATGTTGATTTAAAAAAAATAACAGTTCACCGGGCTCTGCGGGCGGTTCCGGGTAAGAACGGAAAAGCGCACAGGTCATGGCCATCATGACAGCTGCCGGTGCGCTGTGGCCCTCGGCATCGGCCACCAGAAAGCCCCACTGATTATCCGGCAGTTTGGCAATATCGTAATAGTCGCCGCCGGCATAAAGACTGGTTTCATAATGAACGGCGAGTTTTAAGCCCGCAATTTCAGGCAGCTCCTTGGGCAGCAGCCGGCGCTGGACATCGGAGGCGGCTTCGAGCTCATCTTCGAGCGCATCTTTCTTTTGTTCGACTTCCCGTTTGAGCCGATGAATGGTCAGGTGGGTGTTTACCCGCGCGATGACCTCGTCCGGCTGAAACGGTTTGGAAACATAGTCAACCGCTCCCAGCTGCAGCCCCTGGACCTTGTCTTTTGTGTCCGTGAGTGCTGAAAGAAAAATTACCGGTATGCTTGCGGTATCCGGATTATCTTTTAAGCGGCGGCAGACCTCAAATCCATCGATGCCGGGCATCATGATGTCCAGCAGGATCAGATCGGGGGAGGCCTTTTGCGCAATGGCCAGTGCGGTTTCACCGTTTTTGGCCACCAACAGCTTACAGCCCGTAGTTTCAAGGGTTTGATAGAGCACCTGCAGATTGGTTGGATTATCGTCAACCAGTAGCAAGGCTTCACTTTCGTTATTATTGTCTGACATCCGCTAATCTTTCACTAGATTTAGGAAAACCTAGGTTATCTCCTTTATGCCCGCTTCGACAGATTCCGCAATGGGAATAATGGCGCCGAATCCGCTGACCTCAAACACTTCCTTCACGTAGGCATTCAGCGAGCACAGAACAAATTTGCCGTCCCGGCGTTTCATTTCTTTGGCCGCACCCAAAACCACCCGCAGGCCGGCACTGCTTAGATATTCAAGAAACTCCAGATCGAAAAGGAGCCGGGTATTTCCATCTTCCAGGATGTTTTTAATGGTTTGCTCGGCTTCAGGCGCAGATGTCCCATCCAAACGGCCCTTAAAGGCCAGAAAAACAATCCCGTTTTCTTCTTTTTGACTGATCTCCATTACAAACCCCTTTGACAAATAAGTTCAAGCAGCCGCTTAGATGCAGATGTAAAATAGGCATCATATAATTATTTCAACGATTAAATCAACACCTTATAGTAAGATTATAGAAGCTATCTCAAAGACACCTCAATATCATACTGAAAAAGATGAAACCTGCCAATGAATTTCTTCATCCGCTTTCTAATCTGCTTCCTTTTATAGCGTCTCATCAAACCGGCGACTTTGAAATATAAAGCTTGTGGAGAAAGCTATTTGATGGTACAACGCTTTAACTTAATGGTTTTGGAAATGAAAATTTTGTACACTTTCTGGGAATTTATTTTGGACCCGCGCTTAGGCAGATTTCCAATTTAATATAATTTCTGTTATAGGCCTTCTTCGCCTTCTTAGAGGTGCCTCCCACGAAATCGTACAGATGATTAACTGTAAGGAGGATTTCATCCATGGCTGAAGGTCGCATCAAATGGTATAACGAAAAAAAAGGATACGGTTTTATCGAAACCGATGAAGATGGTGATATTTTTGTACACAGTAGCGGCATCGACGACCACGGTTTTTTTACTTTGCGGGCCGATGACCGCGTTTCATTTGAAACAAAGGAGACCCAGAGAGGCAAACAGGCATTCAAAGTCAAGCGAATTTAATTTTGGGCTGCCTTATTTTTATTAACCAAAAGGCAGAGTCAGACAAGGCTCTGCTTTTTTTGACCTTAATCGGAGAAGCATGAAACAACGATATTTTATTTCGCGCGACGAAAAGACAAGTGAATTGACCATTGAGGAATATGCAGTGATTACCGGCAACTTGAAAAGGCAAGAGATCAATGCTTTGGCCAAAGATGATTTTACCCTGCTGTGTATTGAATACTATGAGGGCAAGATGATCAAAAAAGCGATATCACAGGGCAAGGAAGTCCTGGTTGACGCATTGCGGACGGATAATTTGTATCCGATCAGCATCTATGCCGATGTTATTGCCGACTCCGTAATCGAGATCTACGGAAAAAACAACAGCCGGCCCAAAGAACTCTTGTTTGATGATCGGGATTTGTTTCAAGCATTACAAGATACACCATAGTAGGACTCGGTTACAGACTGTTAATACCTGAATCCGGCCTGAAAATTAATGAATACCCTGCACCGATACCCTGCCTTTCCAGACACCTTCCGGAATTTTAAGCATACCCAAAAGTTTATTCACAAACGATCGGTCTGCCCGCCTCTGGGATTGCCGACAGTGGCAAATATCGGTGACTGAGCTTTCAGGCCTTTCGCCGCGCAGGCGGGTGTCAGTGTTCAGGTGTCAGGTGTCAGTAAACAGATGACGGAGGACAGATAAGCCGCTATAGCTCTTTGAGCTTCCGCCTTCGTGGTACTTCGGCGCGACAAGCCGGCGCGGCAGATAGAGCCTTCATCGTCGTACTCGTCCTCGTGCCTCGTCCCTGGTCCCATATAAAATTCTGATCTACGAGGACGAGCACGAACACGAGGACGAAAAGAATCAGATTAGATCGCATGCATCCTCCAGTTTTTACCATCTGTCTTCTGTCGTCTGAAACCTGACACCTAAAATACGAGCTTTAAGCTATGATCTTCATCGCCGGTGTTTCGCCCAAAATAAAAGTTTTAGATCAAAATCCACGCCGATGCCCGGTATGCGGATTGAATCAGGCGTATTATAAGCGCATGGACCATTATCTAAGCCTGTTTTTCATTCCGATATTCAGGGTCAAAAAAGGCGACCCGTTTATTATGTGCGATCGCTGTGAGCAAACCACCCACGGGTCTGGGCCGGAGGTTACTCAGAAGCAGAATAAAGAAGCACTCTGTTGTAAATATTGCGGCAAATTTATTGACAGCGATTTCAAATTTTGTCCGCATTGTGGCAAACGCATATGATTGGGTTAATTCGTTGATTTGTTAAATGGTTAAATAAGGGTAAAAAGAATAGATCTTTTGACAATTTGACCAATCAACTATTTAACCAGTCAACCTGTAGGATGAAATTAGAAAAGTTAGAGTTGTCACCCCAATGAATAAAAATCTCCCAAAAACCAAGGTCCAACAGCTAAAGCGCCACGTGGTTCTGGTATCACCTGAGATCCACTGGAACACCGGCAATATTGGTCGGACCTGTGTGGCCACCGGATCCTATCTGCATCTGATCAAGCCGCTGGGGTTTTCACTGGACAGTAAAGAAGTTAAGCGAGCAGGTTTGGACTATTGGAAACACGTCAAACTCAGTGTCTGGGAGGATTTTGCCAGTCTGCATTCAAAACTGGCGCCCCGCCGGCATGAGATTGCTATCTTTTCAAAAACCGGAACCCGGCCTTTCTGGTCCATGCCGTCGCCGCCGCGGTTGTTTCTGATCTTCGGCTCCGAAACCCAGGGGCTCCCCGCAAGCATTCTAAACCGGTATCCGGAGGCCACCTACCATATTCCTATCACAAAAACCATACGATCATTAAACCTTTCCGCAGCCGCTGCTATTGCCCTTTATGAAAGTCTGCGGTCCGCACAGCCCTTTCATGCCTGGACTGTTTAAACTACTGGATATTTAAACAATTCGAGTATAATATAAAGGAAAACACCTGTCACAAACGCAGGATTGCTTAAAATTAATATTTCATTACTTTATATCTATTGACATATATAGTAATGTGATTATTTTTATAAAAATGGGGCTCTCTGCAGTTTGCGGCAGGGGTATAGCGGTTGTCATAAATATGTTCCGTTTGCCGGATTTCCTAACAGGAGAAAATGTAATGTGTAACGGCTTGAAATTATTACAAACATGACAACCGCTATATTATTGTTTTTAACGTTGGGACAAAGTATTCTGGCGAAGGCCAATAAAATCAGAAATTCGGGGAGGATGAAAAACGAATGCGTTTCGATAAATTTACAATAAAATCTCAGGAGCTTTATACAGAATGCCCAGGCACTGGCATCACAGCACCATAACCAGCAGATTGAACCTGAGCATCTGCTGACCGCGATGCTTGCCGAAACCACCGGCATCGCCGGGGCCATGTTGCGCAAACTGGGGGCTTCTGCGGGCGAAATCGCTCAGGAAGTAAATGCGGCGGTTGCCCGGCTTCCCGGCGTTAGCGGCACCGCAACAGGAGAGGTCTATATTTCGCCCAGGAGCAAAGCGGTATTGGAGCAGGCCTTTGCCGAAGCCACCAATATGAAAGATGAATATGTCAGTATCGAACATATTCTTTTAGCCATATCTGATGAAAAAAACGGTGAAGCGGCCAACATTCTGGCCGACGCCGGGGTCACCCGTGAAACCATTTTAAAAGCGCTCATAGAAATCCGTGGCAAACAGCGCATCACCGACCCGAATCCGGAAGAAAAATACCAGGCCCTGGAAAAATTCAGCCGCGACCTGACGGATCTGGCGCGGCTGGGCAAATTGGATCCGGTTATCGGCCGGGATGAGGAAATCCGCCGCATTGTTCAGGTGCTTTCGCGACGCACGAAAAACAACCCGGTTTTAATCGGAGAACCGGGTGTCGGCAAAACCGCCATTGTTGAAGGTCTGGCACAACGAATCGTGGAAGGCGATATTTCCGAAACTTTGAAAAACCGCCGGCTGGTGGCCCTTGATATGGGGGCGCTGATTGCCGGTGCCAAATATCGGGGCGAATTTGAAGATCGGCTCAAAGCGGTATTAAAAGAGGTCGAAACCGCAGAAGGTGAGATCATCCTATTTATCGATGAACTTCACACCGTGGTGGGTGCCGGCGCTGCAGAGGGTGCGGTGGATGCATCAAACATGCTCAAGCCCGCGCTGGCCAGAGGCACCCTGCGCTGTGTGGGGGCAACGACCCTCAACGAATACCGCAAATACATTGAAAAAGATGCCGCCCTGGAGCGCCGGTTTCAGCCGGTACTGGTGGGTGAGCCCAGCGTGGAGGACACCATATCGATTTTGCGAGGGCCTCAAGGAAAAATACGAAATCCATCACGGCGTTCGCATCAAAGATTCGGCCATTGTCGCTGCGGCCACCCTTTCTAATCGCTATATTGCCGATCGCTTTTTGCCGGACAAAGCCATTGACTTAATTGACGAATGCGCATCCAAACTGAGAATTGAAATAGACAGCATGCCGGCTGAAATTGATGAAATCCAACGCAAAATCACCCAGTCTGAGATCGAGCGCCAGGCCTTGAAAAAGGAAACGGACCCGGCTTCCAAAGAACGGCTGAAAAAACTGGAAGCCGAGTTGGCCGACCTGAATGATGAGCTGATGAGAATGAAAGGCCACTGGCAAAATGAAAAAGATCTGATCCAGACGATCCGCAAAATCAAAGAAGATCAGGAACAGTTGAGCACCGAGGCCCAGCTGGCCGAAAGAGAAGGCAATCTGGCCCGGGTGGCGGAGATTCGATACGGCAAAGCGCTGGAGCTTGAAAAACAGCTGGAAGAAGCCAACCAAAAACTTTCTGAGCTTCAGCAGACCAGCAAGATGCTCAAAGAAGAAGTCGATGATGAGGATGTGGCCGCGGTCGTTTCCCACTGGACCGGAATACCGGTGAGTAAAATGCTTGAAGGTGAAAAAGATAAGCTGGTGCGCATGGAAGATCGGCTTCACCGGCGGGTCATCGGCCAGGAAGAGGCCGTATCGGCTGTGTCCAATGCCGTTCGCCGTGCCCGCTCGGGGCTGCAGGATCCCAATCGGCCGATCGGTTCATTTATTTTCATGGGACCCAGCGGGGTCGGCAAAACCGAGCTGGCGAAAGCGCTGGCGGAATTTATTTTTGACAGTGAGCAGGCCATCGTTCGCATTGATATGTCGGAGTACATGGAAAAGCATTCCGTTGCCCGGCTGATCGGTGCCCCCCCCGGGTATGTGGGATACGAAGAAGGCGGCTACCTGACAGAAGCGGTCCGTCGTCGGCCGTATGCGGTGGTGCTGTTTGACGAAATTGAAAAAGCGCACCCGGAAGTCTTTAATGTGATGCTGCAGATTCTGGATGACGGGCGCATGACCGACGGTCAGGGCCGTACGGTTGATTTTAAGAATACAATTGTCATTATGACATCCAATGTAGGCAGTCAGTGGATTCAGAAGCTGGCCATGTCTGACCGTGATGAATTGGAAAATCGGGTGACCGAGGCCCTGCGGGCCAGCTTTAAACCGGAATTCTTAAACCGTATCGATGAAATCATCATATTCCAAAACCTGACAGCGGATGAAATCGTTAAAATCGTCGACATCCAGATTGACCGCCTGGGCCGGCGTCTTGCCGACAAAAATATCGAGCTTATATTATCAAATGGTTCAAGAGAGCTGATTGCCGAAAAAGGTTATGATCCGGTCTATGGCGCACGGCCGTTAAAACGAGTCATCCAGCAATATATCGAAAATCCGTTGTCTCTGGAGATCCTCGAGGGTAAAATTTCTGATGGCGCCCGTGTAAGTGCTGAAGCCGAGGGAGATAAAATCGTATTTAAGACGGTATAAATGCCGACTTAGAGATAACAAGCCCGGCTTTGGGGGAGTCGGGCTTTTTGTTTTTTTACCACCGAGAACCCCGAGAACAATAAATTTGGAAAACCCTATTGTAATCTAACTTAACACATCGTAATATCCTGACGTTTATTTTAGGATATCAATTTCTTATGAGCCGATCTGTACCCGAAAAACTACGCCGCTTTTATGATCAGTTTTTAGGCAACGACCACGTGCTGATCGTGATCAATGCCGACCCGGATGCAATTGCCAGTGCGATGGCCGTCAGTCGCCTGCTGTGGCGCAAAGTGCTGAATGTGACCATTACTCACATCAATACCATCAATCGGCCCGACAACCTGACGATGATCCGGCTGCTGGGCGTCAGCATGGTTCCTTTCGAAGAGATTACAGCGGATCAATTCAGCCGGATTGTTATTGTGGATTCCCAGCCGGATCACAATGAGAATATGGCTGAACTAAAGCCGGATGTGATTATCGACCACCACCCGGAGTCGGGTGCCAAAGCCCCGTTTTTAGATATCCGACCCGGCTACGGCGCCACGGCCACCATTTTAACTGAATACCTGCGGGCAGCAAAAATAAAACCCTCCGCCAAGCTGGCGACCGGCCTGTATCATGGCATCAAAACCGACACCAATGATTTTAAGGGAAGGACCCAGATCGAAGATGTGCGCGCCTTTCAATATTTATTTCGACACGCCAATATCCATCTGGCGCGTAAGATAGAGAAGGCCGACCTTCGATTCGACCTTTTAAAATATTTTATAATTGCCATGCAAAACATGCGCCGGCGCAAAGGCAAGGTTTACATCCACTTGGATCACGTGGTTAATCCCGACGTTTGTGTGCTGATTGCCGACTTTTTTATGCGGATCAATACCGTCACCTGGAGCATTGTGTCCGGAATCTGTGATAAAAAATTAACGATTATTTTCCGAAACGACGGTATTCGAAAAAACGCCGGCAAGGTCGCCAAGGAAGGATTCGGGAAACTGGGGAATGCGGGGGGCCACAAAAACATGGCCCGGGCAGAAATTGCGCTCAACGATCTAAAAGAACACGTCGACACGCGGGACGACAAAAAACTGCTGTCGTGGATCATCGGGAGGACGGCCCGGAGGGCGGAACCCAAATAAGTAGAGTCGAGATGTTTAATAATTCTCTTGAAAATGGTGTCAAACTTTCATTGATCTGCAACTTACCAATTGGAATACTGGAATGATGGAATCTTGGAATATTGTTTGATATTAAAAAGGAAATTATCCGATTTTAAACCCATAATTCCATTATTCCAAAAATTAAACTAACCAAATAACTATGTCCTTCGATCAATCAGGCATAATCGTGACCATCCTGGGTTCCGGAACCTGTGTGCCGTCACTAAAACGCAGCTCATGCTCGGTTCTGATGCAGATTGGCGGTTCACGGTTGTTGTTTGACTCCGGACCGGGCACCATGCGACGGCTTCTGGAAGCGCAGACCACCATTTTTGAGATTTCCCATATTTTTTACAGCCATTTTCACCCCGACCACACCGGCGAATTTGTTCCATTTATTTTTGCCACCAAATATCCGGACGGCAGCCGGCGAAAAACGCCTTTGACGGCCGGCGGCGGCCGGGGATTCCTGGATTTTTACGAAGGATTGAAAACCGCTTACGGTCACTGGATCGAGCTCGCCCCCGGATTGCTCAATACGATTGAATTCGACAATAAAAAAAACGACCATCGTCAATTCGAAGACTTCACGGTAGAAACCGCACCGGTGGCGCACAATGAAGAAAGCATTGCCTACCGCATAAACAGCGCCAATGGGTGCTCCGCCGTGTACACCGGGGATACCGATCACTGTGAAACGATCATCGACCTGGCAAAAAAAACGGATCTGTTGATCTGCGAGTGTGCCCTTCCGGACAAATTGCGGGTGCCGGGCCACCTGACGCCCTCATTGGCCGGAGATCTTGCCGCCAGAGCCGAAGTTCGCAAACTGGTTTTAACTCATTTTTACCCGGAATGTGAAAAAGAAGACATCGAGGCCGAATGCCGCAAAACCTACTCCGGCCCTTTAGTATTGGCCGAAGATTTGATGGAAGATAGAAATCGGTTGAATTGGTTAGATTGGTTTAATTGGTTTAATTTGTTCTTGCCATGTACACATTGAGATCAATCAATTAGATTTTTTTCATAACCAATCAAACCAATAAGACCAATAAAACAAATTCAACAAATCATGAAGTACTACCCCGTCCATTTAGACATCAAAAACCGCAATTGTCTGATTGTCGGCGGCGGTGCAGTGGGCACGCGCAAGGTCAATACCCTGTTGGAATGCGGCGCCCGTGTTACCGTCGTCAGCCCCGATCCGACACCACAGCTGACCCGTCTGGCTTCAGAGGGATCCATCACGCTAAAAAAGCGCGCTTATCGAAGCGACGATTTAACCGGCATGTTTCTGGTTATCGGGGCCACCGATGATGAAAGCTTAAATCGTCAGGTCAGCAAAGATGCCGGGCGAGCGCATACCCTGTGTAATATTGCCGATCGCCCTGAGGTTTGCAATTTTATCCTTCCATCCATAGTTTGCCGAGGAGATCTGGTCATTACCATTTCCACTTCCGGCAAAAGCCCGGCCCTGGCAAAACACCTGCGCCAAAAACTGGAAACGCAGTTCGGCCGGGAATATGCCGATTTTCTGCTTTTAATGGGCGCCATCCGCAAAAAACTGTTGAGTCAAGCCCATGAGCCCGAGGCACATAAAACATTATTTAATCAATTGATCGATAGCGATCTCATTCAGTTAATGCCGGCAGGTAAAACCGAAGAAATAAATTCGCTGCTTTATAAAATTTTGGGAGAAGGATATAAAATCGAAGAGCTATTATAAGCGGAGTATTCATGGAATCCATCATATTCGTTAGCGTTTTACTGTATCTGCTTAGCACCGCCGGCTATTTTGCATTTCTATTTATTCAGAAAGACTATCTGCAACGCGCCGGATTCTTTCTGCTGCTGGTCGGTTTTTTATTTCACACCCTGACCATCGTTTACGGCTTTATCAAGGCCGGGCATATGCCGGTCAGCAATATGCATGAAACGCTTTCTTTTGCCGGCTGGGCCATTGCCGGGGTATTTCTGGCCATTCAATATAAATTTAATTTAAAAATTTTGGGAATATTTGCCGCGCCCATCCTGACATTAATTATGATCGTCGTCTCACAGCTTCCCAACGAGCCGCCCCAGACAACCCAGATTTTTAAAAGCTTCTGGCTGATGAGTCATGTGACGGTCATCTTCATCGGTGAGGCTGGCTTTGCCATGGCCGGCGGGCTGGGTGTGCTTTATTTGCTTCAAGAACATGAAATTAAAGCGAAAAAACATCGATTCTTCTTTAAACGGTTGCCGTCTTTAGAAATGCTGGACAACATCGGATACGTCTGCATCATAGTGGGCTTTACCATGCTCACCCTGGGCCTGATAACCGGCTTTGTTTATGCGAAAGCGGTCTGGGGTCAGTTCTGGAGCTGGGATCCCAAAGAGGTCTGGGCCGGAATCACCTGGCTGTTTTATGCGGTCCTGCTGCACGAAAGACTGACGGTTGGGTGGCGGGGGCGGCGCTCAGCCATAATGGCCATCATCGGCTTCGGGGTGCTGATTTTTACCTTTTTAGGCGTAAACCTCCTGATGAAGGGACACCACGAGGTATTTACCAGATTTTAGTAGGTTAAAACTTACTATAAGGAAAATTATAGATGCTTAACCATTTTTCATCAAAACCCGAAGCACGCCTGATTTTATAAAATTGGTCGAAATCCGAAACAATTTTCAAAAAACATAAATTCAAATGTTCTAAACGGTTTTGAATTTCGTTCATTTGATATTCGAATTTGTTTCGATCAATTTTATAAAATCAGGCGATATTCGGATTTCGAATTTTAAAATAATCCTTAAACAAAATTAAGGCTTATACGGCGTAAATTTTTTAGCTATTAAGTTAGCGAAGAAATCAATTATGTTGGATATAGTTCTACTGGGCATAAATCATAAAACTGCTCCCATTGAGGTCAGGGAGTGTATCGCCTTTTCGGAAGATGAGTCGAAATCGGCCCTGCATTCGCTTCTGCGGAAATCTTTCATAAAAGAAGCGCTGCTTTTTTCAACCTGCAACCGGGTGGAGGTTTTACTGGTAACCGATAATAAATTCCGGGCGGTTGAGGAGACTAAAGAGTTTATCGCCGAATTCAATAAGATTCCGCTGGAAAAATTTAAAGATGCCCTCTATATCCATGAAGGCGATGAAGCCGTGCGTCATGTTTTTCGCGTGGCTTCGAGCCTGGATTCAATGGTTGTGGGCGAACCCCAGATCCTGGGCCAGGTAAAGGAGGCTTATCGAACCGCCATCGACGAAAAGACCTCCGGTGTCATATTAAACCGCTTATTGCACCGCACGTTTTTTGTCGCTAAGCGCATCCGCACTGAAACCGGCATCGGAGATCGTGCGGTTTCCATCAGTTATGCCGCCGTTGAACTCTGCCGCAAAATATTTGGACAATTGCAGGACAAAAAAGTGTTGCTCATCGGCGCCGGAGAAATGGCCGAATTGGCTGTCGAACACCTCCTCCGCAACAAGGTCGCAAATGTATGGGTGGCCAACCGCACTTTTGAAAACGGCGTTGAACTGGCAAGACAGTTCAACGGAAGCGCCATCCGATTCGAAGAAATTCCGGAGAGCTTAAAAACCGTGGACATTATTATCAGCTCCACAGGGGCACCTGATTACGTGATTCAGCCGGATCAGGTGAAAGGCATAATTCGCAAGCGTCGCAATCGACCGCTATTTTTCATGGATATTGCCGTCCCCCGGGACATCGACCCGGAGATCAATCGCCTCACCAATTCATATGTTTATGATATCGATGACTTAAAAGGAATCATCGACGAAAATATTGATGATCGCCGGAAGGAGGCAATTAAAGGTGAACGCATCGTTGATGAGGCCGTCATCCATTTCCGTGAATGGCATGAAAGCCTGGATGTGGTTCCAACGATTATCGCCCTGCGAAATAAAATGGAATCAATTGCGAAGGCCGAACTCAAAAAAACCCTGCAATCCGGCAAGATCTCAGAGCAGGAAGGCGAAGCCATTCTCAAAATGACGGGTTCACTCATCAACAAGATCCTGCATGATCCGACCCTGTTTCTGAAACAAAACGGCATGCACGAAGATAAATCTTTTTATATTGATACGGTCAGAAAACTGTTTAAGTTGGATGAATAATAAATCCGGAGGATTTATTATGAGTAAAACCGCATTACTTTTTCCCGGCCAGGGCTCCCAGAGTGTGGGGATGGGTGAAGAATTTTATCAGGAATACGATTTTGTCCGCGAAATTTTCGACATGGCCGAAGAAACGGCCAAAATGAATATCTCCAAGCTTTGTTTTAAAGGCCCTATGGAAGAATTGACCCAAACGGTTAACCTGCAGCCGGCGGTCACAACGGTTAACCTGGCCTGTCTGGCGGTTCTAAAAAGTGAAGGCATCGAGTATGATTTTTGTGCCGGCCATAGCCTGGGAGAATACAGCGCGCTGAATGCCGCCGGCGTTGTATCCGGTGAAGATACCATCAAACTGGTATTTAATAGAGGCACGTTCATGCATCGGGAATCCACAAAATACACGGGCGCAATGCATGCCATTGTCGGGTTGCCGATCGATGAAGTTGAAAACCTTCTGGTCGACGTTCAATCAGAAGGGGTTGTATCGGTGGCCAATCATAACAATGAACTGCAGATTGTGATCACCGGTTCACCGGAACCGGTCGCAAAAGTCTCAAGGCTTGCCGCCCAAAAGGGCGCAAAATCCATTCCCCTGAAAGTCAGCGGCGCCTGGCATAGTGATCTCATCAAAGGTGCCGAGGAAGATTTCAACGCCGTTTTGGCCCAAATTAATTTTAATACCCCCGAAAAATCCGTGGTTTTAAATGTGACCGGAGATATTCCCGCCGGGGCAGATGATATCAAGGCATGTATGCGCCGGCAGCTGTGCAGCCCGGTGAAATGGTATGCGTCCATGGGTAAGCTGATTGACGATAAAATGGAAACCTTCGTGGAGGTTGGACCGGGAAGGGTCTTAGCGGGTCTGTTAAAAAAGATCTTAGCGCCTGATTATCCGGCAAAAGTCTACAATATCAGCAACATGAAACAGTTTGAAACGTTTCTCAATGAAACCACATAAGGCCTGGTTTGATCAAATTGGTGGAAAGCGGTATAATTCGGCAAAAAGCGAACAACTTACAATAAATGCTTTACAGGCAAATTGAGTTGTGTTATTGAAAACAATTTTTGTAAGGACCTTTCATTGAAAGAGGACAAGTTAGTACCTTAGAAGTTATTTTTTTTGCATTTGGTGTCAAGAAAATTGGATTGAAATATTTTTAACATCTTCAAATGATTGAATATTGTCAATTGAATAATGATTATTTAAGGTACGCCTCCGGCGAACCACAAATATTCAATTTTCAATATTCAATAATCAATTCCGGCTTGTCCGGGTTAAGGGTTTGGTTATGAAAAAGAAAGACAAGAAATATTTTGAAAAATTGCTCACAGATTGGTTGGAGGAGCTTTTGGATCAGGCCGGTGACACGGTGTCGGGCATGACCGTGCCGAAAGAAAATTTTCCGGACCCCACTGATCGCGCCGCCCTTGAAGCCGACCGTAATTTTATGCTGCGAATCCGGGATCGAGAACATAAACTGATTAAAAAAATTAAACAGGCCATCGGCCGCATCGAAAAAGACACCTACGGAATTTGTGAATCCTGCGGAGAAGATATCTCGTTGAAACGGCTAAAAGCCCGGCCGGTCACAACTCAATGCATCGATTGTAAGTCCAAAGAGGAGGCGTTGGAAAAAGCTCTTGGAATATAATAATCATCTGGGGATAGACCTTCATATACATTCAACCGCCTCAGATGGATCCCTTACACCTGCAGAAATCCTCGACCAAGCTCAAAAGCTCAATCTCGCCGCAATCGCAATAACGGATCATGACTCCGTAAACGGATCCAAGGAGGCGCTTCGCAATGGCATACCCCCTTCCGTTAATTTTTTAACCGGAGTCGAAATCAGCGCAGCACACCCCCCGTTTTTCCCAGGTTCCGGCAGTTTTCATATTTTAGGCTATGATATCCGCCTCGATGATCAAGGCTTAACTCAAGCCCTGAACAAACTCCGGCAGGCCAGGAAAAATCGCAATCCGAAGATTGTAAAGCGCCTGAATGAATTGGGCTTCCAGATCTCATTGGAAGAAGTCAATCAAACCGTCGGACAGGGTCAGCTGGGCAGGCCCCATATTGCATATGCCATGATGAAAAAGGGCTTTGTAAGGTCCATTAATGAAGCGTTTGACAAATTTTTAGGGACAGCAAAACCGGCATATGTGGACAAGGAGCGCATTGGATGTGAAGATGCGGTTAAAATGATCCGCAGTGCCGGAGGCATTGCGGTGCTGGCGCATCCGGGGCTTCTGGATATTGAAGATGAAAGCAAGCTGGAGGAGCTCATCCAGGATTTAATTAAAATTGGCATGGGCGGAATGGAAGTATATTATCCGCAGCATTCGCCTGAACAGATAAGGCGGTATACCGAACTGTCAAATAAATATAACCTTTTAATGACCGGGGGAACGGATTTTCACGGTTCCATAACACCTGAAATAAAAATGGGATCAGGAAAAGGAACGCTGTTTATTCCGTATCTGCTGTATGAAAAATTAACGGGGTGCCTAGGGTCATGTCCCACAAATATGTTACAAAAGTCGTGTGGTATATTTTAGCCCAGTTGAGTTCTTTAAACAACGCCTGGTTCAAAGGTTCATAGGTTAGATAACTGCAGAAATAAATCATCAGATGTTAGAGGAAATAGGACACTTAAATCCTGAAACTTCTGAACCCTGAACCTTTGAACCCTGAACCCGGGAACTGACACCTAAAATAAAACCGTATTTTGTAAATTACTTGCGAGACGCAACACTTGGAATTATTATGGATACCGCCAATCAGCTGCTTATCGAACAAAAGCTTGAATATCAGTTTCATTCCAAGGACCTGTTGGATGAAGCCTTAAGGCACAGCTCTTATGTAAATGAACAGCCGGGATCGGATTTGCGGGACAATGAGCGCTTTGAGTTTCTCGGCGATGCCGTATTAAACCTCATCGTCGGCCATATTTTAATGGACCGCTACCCGCACTTAAAAGAGGGTGGCCTTTCAAGAACTCGGGCCAATCTGGTAAATGAGACCCAGCTGGCCATTATGGCACGCTCCATAGACCTTGGCCCATGCCTTCAACTGGGCAAAGGTGAAATTCAAACCAACGGCATGGAAAAAAACTCAATTTTAGCAGGGGCTTTTGAAGCATTGATGGCTGCTGTTTATCTGGATGGCGGTTTTAAAGTCGCCTTTAGAATAATAGAAAATAATTTTGTTCCCTTTCTCGATCAGATTCACTCGGCTATCGACAATTATGACTATAAAAGCCGGCTTCAGGAATGGGTTCAGGAAAAACACAATGATATACCGGTTTATAAAATCGTCCATGAGGAGGGGCCGGATCACGATAAAACGTTCTGGGTTTCCGTAAACGTTTTTGATATCGAAACGGAAGGCACGGGCAAAAGCAAGAAAACGGCGGAACAGGATGCGGCCCGCAAGGCCCTGGAGCTTTTAAAAATGAATCTCAATGACCATCCCGTTTGCGGGATTTGAGGAGCACTTCGTTCGAGGAGCGGTCCTGCGGACCTTTAGGTTGGAGGCCTAATAATTTTTCCCACTTCCTCATATAGCGGGGCTTCACATCTGATTTTAATAAATTTTTTGAGTTCCTCAAGCGCAGCGCTCCTACAGTGAAACGCTCCTCAAGCGCAGCGCTCTTAACGCCTTCAATAAAACATGCTTCTATGATAATGATTTGACAGTAAAATCCAACTCTTATAAGCCTTTTGTAGTTCCCATTTTCCTCCCCCACGCCGGCTGCCCTCACCGGTGTATCTTTTGCGACCAGGCTTCAATTACCGGCGTCCGTTCAAAGCTGCCGCAAAAGGATGTCCGCGATCAGATCGAGGCGTTTTTAAAATTTAAAAACGCCCGGCGCAACGTGGTTCAGATTGCCTTTTTTGGCGGAAATTTTCTGGGAATGCCGGCAGATGAAATCAAGCGCCTGCTGGCTGAAGCCGCTGAATATGTAAAGACCCGCCGTGTAAACAGCATCCGCTTCTCGACCCGGCCGGATACCATCGACCGTAAGCGGTTGGATATGATCAAAAATTTTCCGGTATCCACCATCGAACTCGGTGTACAATCAATGAGCGACAGCGTGCTGAAGCGCACAAACCGCGGTCACACCGCTTCAGATACCCAAAAAGCAATTCAGGATCTCAAAGAATTTAATTATGAAATCGGAGTCCAGCTAATGGTCGGGTTGCCGGGAGATACGCCTGAGCGATTGATCGCCTCTGCCCAACGGGTCGTCCGGCTGAAACCGGATTTTATTCGCATTTACCCGACGGTGGTTCTGGCAGGCAGCCCCCTTGCAGCTTGGTACAAGAAAGGCGATTATGTTCCCCCTGAGCCTCGAGGCAGCGGTGACCCAGACCAAGGAGCTTTACCGGCTTTTTCAAAAAGAAAACATTCAGGTGATTCGGATGGGCCTGCAGGCAACAGAAGAACTTGAAGACGGTTCGACCATTTTAGCCGGACCCTATCACCCGGCCTTCGGACACCTGGTCTATTCGGAAATCTTTTTGGATATGGCTGTATCAGGGATAAAATCGAAAAAGCGAAATGCCGATTCCATTGCCATCAGGGTTCATCCGCGCAGCATCTCAAAGATGAGAGGTTTACATAACCGAAATATTGAAATCCTTAAGAATAAATTTGAGGCTCGATCCATATCTGTCGAGCCGTCTTCATCCCTTTCCGAACAGGATCTGGTCATTGTGTAATCAATTGTTTTCATAAGGTTTTTTAACCTACGGGCTCTTCATCTGCTGTCTGAAACCATCGGCGCCACTCGTGATGGCCGAAAAATCCGGCCTGCGCACAGCCCAATCCCGTTCATTGGCTGCCAAGGAACTATTTTTCTCGCTTGACAGGCAGACCTATTTTATTTATGAGTCATAAGCTTGTTTATACCGCTTTCCATAATAATGTTCCGAAATACGGAATTGCGGTATAAGCGGTTGTAGAAAAAAACGTTTGAATACCGGAACGTTTTTTTGACAACCACTATATCTGCCGCCTAACTGGAATCAGTAAATATAATTTTATTTAAACTTCGGAAAAGGAGGTTGACGGTATGAAAAAATTTACAATAATCTTTTTTACCATTTTCTGTTTCAGCGGAATATTGCTTACCGACGCCTGGGCTGCCGACAAAATCGTCATCGGTCATCCGGCCTGTCTGTCCGGTAAATATGCCAAGGCTGGGGAGCAGGCCATTGGGGGGATAAAGGCCTGTGTCGACTGGGTAAATAATACCTATGGTGGTGTTTTGATAGGCGGCAAGAGAATTCCTATTGAGTATAAGTTCTATGATTCTGAGTCCAAAAAAGAAGGCGTGACAAGCCTTATCGAGCGGCTAATCACAGTTGATAAAGTAAACGTTGTTTTCTCCTCTTATAGCTCGGGACTTACTCTTGCCGGAGCTCCTGTAGCTGAAAGATATAGTATGCTTTACATGGACCACGGCGGTGCCAGCGATAGAATTTTCCAGCAGGGATTTGAGTATATCGTGCAAACCATAGGACCGGGGAGTAAGTATCACGTCGGTACCCTTAACATGTTCGACCATTTTGATCCTAACGCTAGAAGGGTGGCGTTGGCTTATGAGGACTCAGAATTCGCCCGGATGACCATGGGTGGTGCCGAAAAGCATGCCAGAAAACTTGGATATAAGATTGTGTTTAAGAGGACCTATCCTAAAGGTGTGACCGATCTAACGCCTCTACTCTCTGACCTGAAAGCCAAGAAGCCAGATATAGTGATTGGCGGTGGCCATTACGAGGACGGTCAGCTTTTTACCCGACAGATGGCCGACCTGGATATAAACGTCAAAGGCTTATCACTGGTGGCTTCTGTAACCCTGCCTGCCTACTATGAGGCCTTGGGCGGACGTATCGCTGAAGGCGTGATGGGTCCCTCTCACTGGGAATACGGCGTAACTTATTCCCCTCAAGGCGCCATGAAGGTCGGCCTGGATTGGATTGGCCCGAGTCAGGATGAATTTGTAAGACTTTTCAAAAAGGCCTTAGGTAAAGACATGACACCGGAATATCATGCCGCAGAAGCCGGGGCTCAGGTTTTGGCCTATGTAAAAGCTGCCGAGAATATTAATTCTCTTGACCCAGGTAAAGTAAGAGCTGCCCTTGGGAAGCTGAAGTTCATGTCCTTTTATGGAGGATGGGATGTTGATGATACAGGGATGCAGATAGGTCATTCCATGATAGACATGCAGTGGCAGAAGGATGGTAAAAGGGTTATTGTCTGGCCTCTGGAGGCAGCGACGGGTAAGCTTATCTATCCGAAGCCCAAGTTTTAGTGAAGCACTAAAAATCTCCTCTTCTAAGTAACAAGTTCGTTATTAGGCGAGGAGATTTTATATTTCCACCTCTTATACTAAACCCTGTCAGAAAATTTAGGGGAAGTTTTTAACAGGGTAAACGAGGAAAGCATGATTTGGGAACTATTAGCAGGAAATTTGCTCCATGGGCTTCTCCTGGGAGGGGTCTATGGCGTGGCTACCATGGGGTTGAGCCTGATATTCGGGGTTATGAATGTGGTGAATGTCGGGCACGGGGCTTTTATCATGGTTGGCGCATTTATTACGGTGACCCTGTTCACCGCCCTGGGCATATCTCCGGTGTTAGCTATCCCCGCAACCTTGCTTATCGGTATGGCATTAGGATTTTTCTTCTTTTATACCGTGATGCGGAGATTAATCAAGGCTCCGGAACTGGCCTCTCTTCTTGCTACCTTTGCCATCGGCATCCTTCTGGAAGAGGTTGTCAAGTTAATCTTCGGCGCCGATTTCCGTGGTTATAATTGGGGCCTTGGTAAGATCACTTTGGCGATAACCGTTATACCTATCAGCAAAATCTATGCATTTGTCGGCAGCATCGTTATCGCTCTGTTTTTATACTTCTGGTTTAGCAAAACGAGATTGGGAACTGCGGTAAGAGCTGTTGTTGAGGACAGCGAAGGGGCGAAGGTATGCGGGGTTAATGTCGATTGGATCTATGCCCTAAGCTTTGCCGTCGGAATTGGATTGACCGTGATGAGCGGGGTCTTGCTGACCATGTTTATTCCGGTGGGTATTAACCCTTATATGGGTGGAGTTTACACCCTTAAGGCTTTTGTCATAGCTGTTCTGGGTGGTCTTAGCTCACCTTACGGCGCCTTTTTCGCCGGGTTGATTTTCGGCCTCATCGAGAACGGTGCTTACGTCTTGTTTGCCCAGATACCAGGAGTGGCCCCGTTCCCTTTGACAGTGTCTCTGGCTTTCTGGATGTTATTTTTTCTTCTGTTAGTAAAACCTACCGGTCTTTTGGGAAAAAAGTAAGTGAAAAACACTATAGTTAAATATTATCCATTAATTCCGGTGTTGGCAGTATACCTCGCCATGTTTTTAATCGGTTTTTATATACCGGGTATGTGGCAGATGGTCGCACTGCTTGCATTTTATTGTGCCCTGGGGCAATCCTGGAATATATTCATGGGGATGACGGGCTATGTGGATTTTGGCTATGTGACCTTCATCGCTTTGGGCACTTATGGAATGGCATTAGGAATATCCTACACCGCTCAGTATGAGTGGCTTGGCATAGGAATCATATTTATAGGGCTCATTTTGGCCCTGCTCCTTGCCTCCTTGTCAGCGCTCCTTGAATCATTTATTGCCTTAAGGCTCAGGGGAGCCTATTTTGCCATCGCCTGTATAGGTATTAATGAGGGGCTCAAGCACTTTATAGAAGGAGCAAGGATTTGGGGTGGCTCCGAAGGTATTATATTCTACGGGGCGTTAATACAGGCATTGGGAAGGGAGACATCCAACCAGCTGACCGCCTTCTGGGCAGATTTTGCAGTCTTTATTGTGGCTGCCCTGGCTGCTGTTTTGAATATCTATTATATGAGGAGCAAAATCGGCTATGCCCTGACCGCAGTGAGAGAAGATGAGGATGCAGCTAAAGTCATGGGAATAAATACAACAAAGTACAAAACCATTGCCTTTTTAACCAGTGGTTTACTCGGGGCAGCGGTTGGAGCTTTTGCCTGGGGTGTCAAATTAGCCCATGTCTTTCCTGGCGATGTGTTTGTCATACATTACACAATTGAGTGTATTGTAGTGGTTCTCTTGGGTGGCGCAGGCACCCTCCTTGGGCCGGTGGTCGGAGGACTTGTCTATGGGCTATCTAAATATTGGTTAGCTGTCATCTTGCCTGGCTTCCAACTTCTTGTTTTTGCACCAATTATTATTATCATCATCGTTGTATTTCCAGAAGGGATTATTGGATTTGTCAAACAAAAAACAAAAGGCACCCCCTTAGCGAGGTATATCATATAGCTATGGCATTATTGAAACTGGAAAATATAACAAAGACCTTTGGTGGTTTGATGGCGGTAAATGATGTGAGCCTTGAAATCGAACATGGAGAATTAATCGCAATAGTCGGTCCAAATGGTGCCGGAAAGACAACCCTTTTCAATGTCATCAGCGGGGTTTACCGGCCTGATAAAGGGAAAATAATCTTTGAGGAAAGGGATATCACCCGGATGCCCGCGCATAAACGAGCGCCGCTCGGACTTGGCAGGACCTTCCAGATACCCAGACCTTTCAGCTCAGCCACCGTTCGAGAAAATGTGGCGGTAGGAGCCATGTTTGGTACCCTGGCAGACAAGGTCAGCGTAGATGACTCCCTGGAAATTGCCGATCGTTATATTGAGCTTGTCGGCCTGGAGGCCCATAAAGACAAAGAAGCCGGAACTCTGACCCCGGTTGAAAAGAAGATGGTGGAGATTGCCAGGGCCCTGGCCATGAAGCCCAAACTCCTTCTTATGGATGAAGCGATGGCCGGTATGCATCCCAAGGATATTGATGAAATGGTAAAGTTTCTGAAAATGATAAAAGAGAAGGAAAACATAGCGGTTGTTTCCATGGTTGAGCATATTATGCGGGCCGTTGCAGGATTGGCCGAGAGGGTGATGGTTATGCATCAGGGTGCCAAATTAGTGGATGCTCCCACAAAAGAGGCTTTGACTGATCCAAGAGTCGTGGAGGTATATTTAGGACATCCACCGGATGAGTCCAGATGACGATCTGAAGATTTGGAAGAAGGAAAAACAGATATGAGTAGTATGTTAAAAGTGGAGAATCTTGAGTCTGGTTATGGAGCCATGCAGGTATTGTGGAAACCGAGCCTGGAGGTCAAAAAAGGTTCTATAACTTCTCTGCTTGGCCCCAATGGGGTGGGAAAGACAACCCTGCTACAAACGATTTTAGGTTCTGTGGAACCTTCGGGAGGGAGAATAATATACGAAGAAAGGGATGTTACCCACTCGCCAACACATGAGAAAGTAAAAATGGGCATTGTTCTGGCCCCTGAAGGAAAGCATCTTTTCGTTGGAATGAGTGTTCATGAAAATTTAATAATGGGAGCCTTTCCTAAAGAGGCTAAGAAATATATGGATGATTCCCTATCCATTGTTTATTCTTTATTTCCCATCCTTAAGGAAAGAGCCAAACAGAGAGCCGGTTTGTTGAGCGGAGGGGAGCAGCAGATGCTGACGATTGCCCGGGCGCTCATGTCAAGGCCGAAACTTATCATGCTTGATGAGCCGAGTCAGGGATTGGCACCCTTACTGGTTCAGCATGTTTTTGAGACTATTGAAAAAATGAAGGTTGAAATAGGTTTAACCATCCTTCTGGTGGAGCAAAATGCCGATGCATCGCTAAATGCAGCCGATTATGTCTATATTATGCATGAAGGCGTTATTAAAGCCAAGGGAACGCCTGAAGAGATTAAGGAATCGGCTGATATAAGGGAAGCGTATCTCGGAATATAAAAATTTCTAAAAAACTCTCTCGCCTCGACAATCCCGGTTGGATGCTTTGTATAATCAGTCGAAATAGTTCCTCCAACAACAAATCACACCATCACAGTATTTTACGGCTTGAGATCTTTTTGCGCTCATTAATGTACCCAATTCGGGTAAAATGAACGTAAATTATCCCCGGGAAGGAGATTAACCTGATGAAAAAACTTGCAATTGTCATCGCTTGTTGTTTGTTTTTCATTGGGATAACACTTAGCAGCGCCTTCGCGGCCGACACCATAAATGTGGGGGTACTGCTGCCGCTGACAGGGAAAATGGCCAAGTTTGGCAGGATCGAACACAAGTCGTTTTTGATGGCGGTCAATGAAATTAACGCGGCGGGCGGGGTAAATGGTAAGAAAATTGAACTGATCATTGAAGACACTTCCGGCAAACCGGATGTGGGGCGTTCGGCCATTGAAAAGCTAATCACCCGGGACAAAGTGCCCGTGATCGGTGGTGGCTATTCCAATTCGGCAACCTGGGCAACCATTGCCGTGGCCCAGCAAAACAAGGTACCTTTTTTAGTGAACACCGCTTCCGCAGACAAGATCACCGAGCAAGACTGGAATTACATTTTCAGGTTGAATCAGCCGGTGAGTGAGCGACTGGATGCAGTGGCCTCTTTTGTATCAACGGTTGCCACCGATATTAAGTCCGTTGCCATCGTGCATGCAAATTCGCTTAAACATTCTGCAGACGCCCGAAAATTTTTCAAAAAAGCAGGCGAACTGGGCTTAAAGCCGGTTATCAGGGAACGTTTTGAGGCCGGCGTTGACGATTTTAGGCCGTTGCTAACCCGCGTGAAGGCTAAGAATCCCGATTTAATATACGCGGTCGCTGACAATGCCAAAAGCGCCGCATTGCTGGTGCGCCAATCCAAAGACCTGAAGCTGAATCCGAAACTGTTTATCGGCGGGGGGAATGGATTTGTTCAGCCTGAATTTGCAACGCATGCCGGGAAGGCTTCTGATCATATTGTCTGCACAGCCCTCTGGACTTCTACGGTGCCTTACCGCGGAGCCGGCGTATTCAATGAAAAATTTATAGCCAGATACAAGACCCCGCCCGGACATTACGGGGCTGAGGCCTATGCCGGAATCACCGTGATCGCCGATGCGCTAAAACGCACAAAGGTGCTGGCACCGGGAAATGTTCGCGCTGCGCTGACCAAAACCAACCTGATGACCGTATTGGGGCCGGTTAAATTTATTTCCTACAATAATAAAAGCCGGCAGAACAAATTGCCGGCTTTCCTGGTGCAATGGCTCAATGGTCAACCGGAAGTCGTATGGCCCAAAAATATGGCCACCAAAAAGGCAGTCTACCCCGCACCTAAATAAACTGGTCACTGGCAGCTGGCCTCAAATAGGTTTCAGGTGTCAGAAGACAGAGGACCGACGAGCAAAAAGAAGCCAGCAGCCAGTGACCAGAGGCCAGAAGCCAGTAACCAGATCACAAATTCTTCTTAAAAAACTCTCCGGTATCGGCAATCTCGCCCGGTCTTTTACTGTATTCGGTAGGCTCGGTGCCTTCCTTAAAGGAAACAAAAACCGTTTCTTTGGATTCGGGAATCGGTAAAAGCCCGGTCTCAGCATCTATTTTGGTAAAGACAATGCCTTCCGGCACCTCGAAAATTTTGGGTGGCTTATCTTCCAGAACTCGCTTCATAAAACCCAGCCAGATCGGGCTGGCAGCCCGGGAGCCCGTTTCGGATTTCCCCAGCGGGGCCTCGTCATCAAAGCCCACCCAGGTCCCGGTGATATACTGGGGGGTATAGCCCATAAACCAAGCGTCAAATAAATTGTTGGTGGTGCCGGTCTTGCCCGCCACCGGCCGGTTTAATGCCTTAACGCGCCAGCCGGTCCCATGCTTGACCACACCTTCCAGCAGGTGGGTTATCAGGTAGGCGGTGGTCTTTTCGATGACTTTGACTCGCTCGGGCACCACCTCTTCAAGCACATGGCCTTCGCGGTCGACAATTTTGGTGATAAATACCGGTTCAACCAGATACCCCTGATTGGCGAACACCGAATAGGCTTTGGTCAGCTCCAGCAACGATACGCCCGAAGAACCCAGGGCGATAGAGAGATCCCTGCTCAAATTAGAAGTAATCCCCAGCTTATGGGCGTACTCGATGGCATAATCAACCCCGATATCCTGCAAAATCTTGATCGTCACCACATTGCGTGATTTGGATAGGGCATCGCGCATCAGGGTGGGACCGAAAAAACGCTCTTTGTAGTTTCTGGGTTTCCAGGTAAAATCCCGATCTTCGTCTTCCCACACGACCGGTGAATCAATGATTATCGAAGCGGGGGTGTAAATCTTATCGGTTTCTGCAATCTCCTTCTCTAAGGCCCCCGCGTAAATAATCGGTTTAAAGGCGGAACCCGGTTGCCGCCTGGATTGGAATGCACGGTTAAACTGGCTGTCGCGAAAATCGCGCCCGCCGATCATGGCTTTTACAAATCCGGTTTCAGCCTCGAGACACAGCAGTGCTGCCTGGGCCACGGGCTCCTGTTCTAAAGCCAGCTGCCACACATCCGAATCTTTTATTTTTTCTTTAACTTTAACCAGAATGACATCTCCGGCATGCAGCGCTTCACTGGGAAGTTTTACTTTGGCTTCATAGTAAGCGACCCCCAGGTCCGGTTTGCGGGCCCACTTCATATCCTCAAGCGCAATCTGTCCTAAAGAATTTCCGATCCGAACCGTAACCGCTTTGTTTTTATCGTCCACCTTAATGACCACGCCCTTTACGGTTTGGCCGGTTTCAAGCGGATGGTCGTCCAGCTCGGATTGAATCGTCTGGGAGAATGTCTCGATTTCTTCAGGTGCCAGCTTTTTTTGCGGTCCCCGGAAACCCTGGCGTTTATCCAGCTCATACAGGCCTTTTTCAATCTCTCCCCGGGCGACTTTTTGCATCTCGATATTGGCGGCCGTATAGATCTTGAGTCCCTGAGTGTAAAGGACATCGCGGCCGTATTTTTCCTCGACATAGCGGCGGACCTGTTCAGTGTAGTAAGGAATTTCTTCAATATACCAGTTGCGGCGCGGCTTAATCTCCACGGCGGTATTGATGGCCTCGGTGGCCTGGATGTTGGAAATATAGCCTTCATCCACCATCCGGTTTAACACATAGATTTGCCGCTGTTTGGCCCGTTCCGGATGCTTGAACGGGGAGTATTTGCTGGGCGCCTGCGGCAACCCCGCCAGGATGGCACATTCGGCCAGGTTAAGCTCCTTAACGGATTTGCCGAAATAATTTCCCGCAGCCGCCTCCACACCATAGGCACCATGTCCCAGGTAAATCTGGTTCAAATACAGATAAAGAATCTCTTCTTTGTTAAATGCCTTGTCGATCCGATAGGCCAGAATAGCTTCTTTTAATTTGCGGGTATAGCTTCTTTCAGGCGACAGCAAAAAGGATTTGGTCACCTGCTGGGTGATGGTACTGCCGCCCTGAACGATGGTACCGGCCTCCAGGTTTTTGAAAAAGGCCCGGATAATACTGTAAAAATCAATGCCTTTGTGTTTATAGAATCTCGAATCCTCTGCCGCAATAAACGCATTGATCAAAGCCGGAGGCATTTCATCGAGGGGTTTGATAATCCGCCGCTCTTCAAAGAATTCGGCAATCTTGCGGCCGTCATCCGAGTAGACGGTGGTGATGATGGGGGGATGATATTCGGTTAAAGAGCTAATACGGGGCAGATCCGTGCTTATGTAAAAATAAACACCGACGCCGGCCAGTGCCCCCAGGATCGCAACAATAAATCCCAGCAGAAACGACCACAGCAACAGTTTTCGGAAAAAACGTCGCTTTTTAGGTCTTCGGTGTTGTTTTAAAATATCGGATTTGGTTTTTCGCTTTGCCATTATGCGGATATCCCCGGAAACAAATTACCTGCCGGGCTAACAATAAAAATTATTTGACATTCAGTCGTGTTGCGGTTAGCTATGGAAGTTTACAAATTCTAAAAGTATATTTTTACGTAAAATATATCTCAATACAAATTTTTATTTTAACCCCTTTAGGGAACAATTTCAACATGTGATTTTATAAAAATGATAACACCCAACTTTGATAAAATGAGCGGTCTTATTCCGGTAATCGCGCAGGATTATGAGAGCGGTGAAGTTCTGATGCTGGCGTTTATGAATCAGCAGGCCTGGGAGGCCACCCTAAATACCGGTAAAGCCACCTATTGGAGTCGCACCCGCCAGGAGCTGTGGGTCAAAGGCCAGACATCCGGCAATCAGCAAATTGTAAAAGAAATCCGCATCGATTGCGACGAAGACACGGTGCTGTTAAAAATTGAACAGCTTGGCGGTGCAACCTGTCATACCGGGCACCGCAGCTGCTTTCATAAAAAAGTAGAAAATGGGTCCGTACGGATAATCGGAACACCTGTAGTTGACCCCAAGGAGGTATACGGCAAGTGAAAAATCCACTCAAACTGGGAATTCCCAAAGGTAGTTTGCAAAATGCCACGATTGAGCTGTTCAGGCGTTCGGGGTGGGATATAAACATAAATGGCAGAAGCTATTTTCCTGAAATCAACGATGACGCTATTGAGTGCGCCATCTGCCGCGCCCAGGAGATGTCAAATTATGTCGAAAGCGGCGCCCTGGATGCCGGACTGACCGGTAAGGACTGGATCGCCGAAAACGAGTCGGATATCCATGTGGTCAGCGATCTGGTTTATTCCAAAATAAGTTCCCGGCCGGCACGCTGGGTGCTGGCGGTGCCTTATGATTCAAAGATTAAAAAGATTGAAGATTGCGAAGGGAAAAAAATTGCCACTGAAATGACGAATTTTACCCGGCACTATTTTAAAGAACGCAAAATTAATGTCAGCGTTGAATTTTCATGGGGCGCGACGGAAGCCAAGGCGGTGTCCGGCCTGGCGGATGGGATTGTGGAAGTGACCGAAACCGAAGCCACGATCAAAGCCCATGGCCTGCGCGTGATCCATGAGCTCATGCAGACCAATACCCAGCTGATTGCCAACCACCAAGCCTGGAAGAATGAAGCCAAACGGAAAAAAATAGAGCAAATTGCACTTTTGCTCAAAGGGGCCCTGCATGGTGAAAAAATGGTCGGCATCAAAATGAATGTGCCCGAAGAAAAGATGGATGATGTAATCGGCATGCTTCCGAGCCTGAATGCACCCACCGTGGCACCGCTTTATAACATCAAATGGTTCTCGGTGGAAATCGTGGTCGGTTCCGATGTGGTGCGCGATCTGATTCCCGAACTGCTGAAGCACGGGGCGGAGGGAATCATCGAGTATCCCTTGAACAAGGTCATCTAGAGTTCCTGGTAACGAGTTGCGGGTTGCGAGTTTTGATGTGTGACATCAAAGCTGAACTCGCAAAGAAACACGCAACAAAAGTAGTGCGGGCCACCGCGCCCGCTTGATTCGGGTCGGCGCAGTGGCAAATCCTACTTTGAATATCGAATACCCGCCCGCCTCGCCTGAGCGGCTCGCGATGGCGGGCAGGTCGAACAAGGAATGTAGAAGTCAGAAGTTTTCAATTCTTCGACATTCATTATTCCTTGTTCGGTGTTCTGCGGTTCAATGCCGCTTAGGTTCATACCCCTTAACTTTGAATCTATAAATGGCCGGAAGGCACTGGGCATGGAGCATGGCGTCTTGCATTTCAGAATGTCTGAATGGATTCACCCCATGCCCCATGCGCCATGCTCTTTGCCATTATTTATGGGCATGAAATTCATTAATGGATAGTTAGAATGATTAGTCGTCGCATTCAAGAATTATCATCGTTTATAGTGATGGACGTGCTGGAAAGGGCCCAGGAGCTGGAGCGTGAAGGCGCCCGCATCATCCATCTGGAGGTCGGTGAGCCTGATTTTGATACACCTGCCTGCGTCAAAGAAGCCGCCTGCAAGGCCCTTGAAGACGGATTTACCCATTACACCCACAGCCTGGGCACATATGAACTGCGGGAAGCGATCTGCGAATATTATCAAAAATACTATCAGGTATTTGTTGACCCGGGCCAGGTAATTGTGACCTCCGGTTCCTCGCCGGCCATATTTCTGGTTTTCTCGGCGCTGCTTGAAAAGCAGGATGAAGTCATCATCTCAGACCCGCATTATGCCTGTTATCCGAATTTCATCAGGTTTTTGGACGGCAAACTGATAACGATTCCGGTCTATGAAGAAGACGGTTTTCAATACCGTCCTGAGGTCATCAGGGAAAAAATTACATCGCAAACCAGGGCCGTATTTATCAACTCACCCTCCAATCCGACCGGAAACCTGCTGTCGGCCGACCGCATGCAGCAAATTGCCGAGCTGACGAAATGTGAGCAGTGCCCTTATATCGTTTCCGATGAAATCTATCACGGGTTGGTTTATGAGGGCAAAGCACATTCGATTCTGGAGTTTTCCGATCACGCATTTGTGCTCAACGGTTTTTCCAAACAATTTGCCATGACCGGACTCCGCCTGGGTTACCTGATCGCCCCCAAAGCATTCATCCGTCCCATGCAAAAACTGCAGCAGAATTTTTTTATTTCGGCCAACGCCATGATCCAACAGGCCGGCATTGCGGCTCTTAAACATGCCGGCGATGATGTAGCTCGCATGCAAAAAATTTATAATCAGCGCCGCATATTTATGATCCGCCGCTTAAAGGAGCTGGGATTTGGGATTACCGTAGAACCCACCGGCGCCTTTTACGTCTTTGCCAATGCCCGACATATCTCGGGCGACTCCTATAAACTGGCCTTCGATATCCTGGAAAAAGCGCATGTCGGCGTCACCCCGGGAATTGATTTTGGCGAAAATGGTGAAGGCTATCTGCGGTTTTCCTACGCCAATTCCCTGGAAAATATTGAAGAAGGCATGGACAGGCTGGAGCAATATTTAAAAAGCAGGTGAGCTAAAGTTAAAAGTGATCTAAAATGCCTAAAGTTGAGGAATTCTGTCAATCTTATTAAAAAGATGGAGCGCCACGCGGCGCAAGCGCCTGCGCTGCGCGAGCGACACCTTAACTTTAGGCACTTTAGCTCATTTTAGTTCATTTTAGGCACTTTATATGAAAATCAAGACCGCCGAATTTGTCACCAGCGCCACAGAGCCCTCCCAGTATCCACCGGCGCTGCTGCCGGAGATTGCCTTTGCCGGCCGCTCAAACGTGGGCAAATCCAGTCTGATTAATACCCTGGTCAACCGCAAGCGCCTGGTAAAAACCAGCTCAACCCCCGGCCGCACCCAGCTCATTAACTTTTTTGATATCAACCAACAGATGGGTTTCGTTGATCTGCCGGGTTACGGATATGCCCGCGTGCCTCAGGCGGTTAAAAAAAAATGGGGCCCGATGACTGAAACCTACCTTTCCGGGCGCGAGACTTTAAAAGGGGTGGTGGTCATTATGGATATCCGGCGCATTCCGCGGCAGGAGGAATTAAATCTGCTCGGCTGGCTTGACCATTATGCCATCACCGGCATTTCGGTGTTAACGAAAACAGATAAACTGTCCAAAAACAAACAGGCCAAACAGCATCATCTGATTGCCCAAACCCTAGAAAGGGATAAAGACGATTTTATTCTTTTCTCCGCCAAATCACGCCGCGGAAGAGACACCCTCTGGAATGCGATTTTATCCATAATTGACATCGAAGATAACAAATAACTTCGTTAACCATCTTCCAAACAAGCCTTGACCAATTGCAATCGCTTGTCTAATCCTTATCTTTTCTGATAAAGATTAGACAATATGTTTTCCGCCGCAGGCGGATTGTACTGAAGATCCTGTTAATCCTGCCTGCCCCGTGGAATGCTTGCCCTGTTGAATGCCGTTAGGCGGCCCCCCTGCGGGGGATTCGATAGGGCGGGCCTATTCAACTGGGGTCTAAAAGCAACATGTCCAGCGCCACCGACAAATACGACAATTTCAAATCCGGCTATGTGGCCATTGTGGGCGCACCCAATGCGGGCAAATCCACCCTGCTCAACCGGATGCTGGGTGAAAAGATTTCCATCACCTCCAAAAAGCCCCAGACCACCCGCAATCGCATTCTGGGTGTCGTGCACCGGCCCGACGGCCAGATCGTTTTCATCGATACGCCGGGAATATTTAAAGCCAAAGATACCCTCAATCTGCGGATTGTGGATACGGCCCTGTCAGCCATAGGCGATGCGGATATGATGCTTTTTGTGCTGGACGTGGCCCATCCGGATCCAACCTCCGAATATTTCCTGGTCAAACGGCTTCAGAAGCAGGAACGCCCGGTTATTCTGGCCCTCAACAAAATCGATCTGATCGAAAAAAAAGATTTGCTGGCGGTGATTAAAAAGTGGTCGACTGAATACTACTTTGATGTCATCGTTCCGATCTCGGCCGCCGAAGGCACCCAGATCGAAGAGCTGATCGAGGCCATGGAAAATTTCCTGCCCGCCGGCCCGCCGTATTTCCCCGAAGATGCCCTTACGGATGTAACGCAGCGCTTTATCGCTGCGGAAATGATTCGCGAAAGCATTTTCCGCTTAACCGGTGAAGAGATCCCCTACGCCACGGCGGTAACGGTGGATTTATTTAAAGAAGAAAAAGACGGCACGCTCGTCAAAATAGAAGCCACCATCCACCTGGAACGCGGCTCTCAGAAAGGCATCATCATCGGCAAAGATGGCAGCAAGCTCAAACGCATCGGCACCGAATCGCGCAAAAAAATTGAGCACATGCTCGACACTAAAGTCTTTTTGAAGCTTTTTGTGCGGGTCCAGAAAAACTGGCGAAAGGATACGAGGGCGTTAAGAAGGTTTGGATACTGAAGAGGTCTTGTTTTTTGAAAAAGATCAGAAGCTAGCCTGTTGTAATAATTAAACCGTATCCAACTGGGGGATAATTATAGCGGCTGTCAAAAATTTGTTCCAATAATCTGTCATTGCGAGGAGCTTAGCGACGAAGCAATCTTTTTGAAAACCTGAGAGATTGCTTCGTTTCGCTCGCAATGACTTTTGAAAGATTCGCTAAGTCAATTGGAACATATTTTTGACAATTACTATAGATCCTGGTGCCTAAAGCTTTGAAAGAATTTTGTCGTGAATGGCCTCGGATCTCACCCGATCACCGAACGTGCCGATGCGAACACCGACCTCGGTCAAGTTTTCACCTATTCGTTTCAGGTTAATTTCAAAGCTCTTTTCGTCCGCCATTTTGCCCTTTATGACCCCGCTGAGTCCATCATGTTTTTGGGATTCACTGTTAATTTAAGCTCTTCAACGGATTTAATGGTTGCTTCCCAGGTCTTATCCATCGAGGCTTCATAGTTTCTTTTGAGATCCCCTTTTATGTAATAATACGTGCCGGCACCCGCCGCCGCGACGGCGGCTCCGATAACCGCCCACTTGCGCGAACAGGCACTCAGACCGATTAGAAAAACAGCAGAGCAATGCGACCAGTTGAAGTCGTCTTTTGACCATGTGTCCTCCGGTGTGCTGAAGCGTGTAAATGTAACGAATTTTTAAGTTGAAAAGTATCAAACTCAATCCAGCCTGTCAAATTTGAATGACCGGGTTTTGTAAATGTACTTGCTGTAGTGAACACTAGATCGATTTCTCAATTAACACTTTCAAATTTCTTCCCAGAACGTCATAATACCTCATCATGCCCTGCTTTTTAAGCTTTTCAATGGTCTCCCGCGGCAGCCGCTCCTCGGAAACACCCTTTAAAATAAGCTCGGTTTCTTCACTATCGAAAGTCGCACCGGCCTCAATCCATTTAACAACATCTTTATTGGCCGGACACACTTTCTGGCAGATCATGCAGCCCACCAGGCAGTTGTGCCAGGAGGGCGACAGCCAGTCCGGAAAATCGTTGGAGCGTTCATTGTGGAAGGTAAGACAGCGTTCGGCATACAGCTGAAAACGATCCGAACCGATGGCATCGGTGGGACACGCTTTCATGCAGGCACTGCACGTTTTCACATTGCTCCAGTACAGTGTTCTCCCCAGCTGTCCGCTTCACAGGGTAAATCGGAAATAAACACCACCGGCCGCTGAAAGCTGCCCATTCCCTTAACGTAGCTAATGTTATTTTTCCCGTACTGCGCCAGGCCGCTGCGTACCGCCAGCAGTTTATCGGGCAGCCTGACTTTTTGCAGCTGATATCCCTGCGGTTCGAGATCCGCTTTCAGAAGATCCGCCACATCATTATCGATAGCAAAATAATAGGTCGGTGGAATAATCACCGGGTAAGACTTATCTTCCCGACTTAGGCAACCCTGTATCTGGGGCTGCGTACGGATACGATGATCAGCGATCCGGGCATCCTTTAACTTTTGGTGACAGGCGAAATCAAAAGATGCCAGATAGGCGTCATATAGGTCCGGGTCCAGCAGTCCCTTTTTGGTAACGGGTCATGATTTCTGTTTCAAGTTCCCCAACATGCTCATGGAAACGATTTTACCCCGGTAGCCCTGCTCGTTTAAAAATTCATCCAATGGTTTTGTTAAATTCTGTTCCCAACCTGGCATCTTTTTTCTCCTTTTATTTTTTGTCTAAATAACTAAATATAAGTTCTTGACAAGCATCTAACTGTCTATTAATTTTTAGGCAGTTATATTTATAGGGGGTATATTCTAACCTGTCAACAATTTTTTACCGGTTATATTATTTTGGAGAGGAATCAGGTGGGCAATGACAAAAAACATGCTGGAAATTTGAGTCTTCTGGGAGGCCGTCCCTGCCTGGATTTTGTTAATACTCTGGATTGGCGCGGCGCCGACCATCCCGTAGAATTTTTGCATACCTATCAGGATCTGGTGGCCTGGAGCCGGCATGCGGGTACGATATCCAATAAAGAAGCGAGTATCATATCTCAACATTCTAAAAAGCAGCCTTCAAAACAAATCAAGATTCTGGGTAAAGCCATTGAATTGAGGGAGACCATTTATCGTATTTTTTCATCCCTCTCTGACGGCAAGCATGCCGCAACCAAAGACCTTGCAGTATTTAATAAATTCCTTTCGCGAACCATGAAAAATTCACAAATTGTCAGGACCAAAGATGGCTACAACTGGGATTCGAGAGGTGAAATGGCGAAGCTGGATTGGATACTCAATCCCCTGATCCGTTCGGCCGCTGATCTGCTGGTTTCAGATGAGCTGAAAAGAGTTAAAAAGTGCGGCGATCCGGCCTGCGGCTGGCTTTTCTTAGACACCAGCCGTAATAAAAGTCGGCGCTGGTGCGACATGCGCGATTGCGGAAACCGAGCAAAAGCAAAGCGGTTCTATAAAAAAAAGAGGCCGCTCCGCTGCCGGACATCGCCGGCAAAGGCAACCCCTTTTCTATCGACACCAGAATCGAATTTAGATCGCCACCTCCTGTAAAAATCTATCTTAAAGCGGCTGTTCTCTAGCCGGGTTAATTTCCTTTTATCTGGAATCGACCACGTTGATAAAAAATTACAGGGGTTGCCGGGAGTCGGCCCGGAAAGGGCCGGCCGGCTTCTGGATAGTTTCGGCAGTGTTGAGGCTGCAATTTCTGCCAGCAGAAGCGAGTTGCAATCCGTAGACGGCATCGGAAAAAGCATTGCCGATAAGATCAAATGGGTGGTGAGCGAACAGATGCAACCCTATGGAATGAGAAAAAGGGAGTGGAAATGTTGAAAAAACAGTTGAAAGAATATTTCGGATTCAATTCATTTTTACAGGGCCAGGAAGAGGTCATCGGCAAAGTGCTGGACCGTCAATCCGCGGCAGCCATCTTTCCCACCGGCGCCGGCAAATCCCTTTGTTATCAACTGCCAGCGATGTTGCTGCCCGGTATGACGCTGGTGGTCTCTCCCCTGCTGTCTCTGATGAAAGATCAGCTGGATTTTTTGCTGGCCAACAATATCCCCGCCGCACGCCTGGATTCAACCCTTGCAAGAGATGAATATGGCAGGATTATCGAAAACGCCAAAAACGGCGAATTGAAAATCCTGATGATTGCGGTCGAGAGGTTTAAAAATGAACGATTTCGCGCCCAACTGGAAAAAATGAACGTCACCCTGTTGGTGGTTGACGAAGCGCATTGTATCTCCGAATGGGGGTCATAATTTCCGACCGGAATACCTGAAACTGCCGGATTACCAAAAAGAATTCAAAATAGCACAAACGCTGTTGCTGACCGCAACCGCCACAGAGCAGGTAATTGACGACATGCGCGCCAAATTCATTATTCTTGAACAAAATGTATTTGTCACCGGATTTTATCGGGATAATCTCTTTTTGCAAATAACGCCGACGGATAATTCTGAAAAAAAGGACTGCCTGCTGCAAAGAATCCGCGAAACACCCAAAGCTCCGACCATTGTCTATGTCACCCTGCAAAAAACGGCTGAAGACGTCGCACAATTTCTTTGTGCCAATAAAATCAATGCACACCCGTATCATGCCGGTATGGAAACGGAAAAGCGGGAAGAGATTCAAAACAAATTCATGGATGGGACGCTGGCCTGTATCGTGGCAACCATCGCATTCGGGATGGGAATCGATAAGAAAGACATCCGCAGAATCATTCACTATGATTTGCCCAAATCCATTGAAAACTACAGCCAGGAAATCGGAAGATCCGGGAGAGACGGAATGCCCGCGATATGCGAAGTGCTGGCCAACCGGGACAACATTCATATTTTAGAAAATTTTATTTATGGTGATACGCCGGAGATGCCTTCGATCTCTGAATTGCTGCGAACCATAAAAGAAAATAAAGGCCTTGTCTGGGAAATCAAAACAGTCACACTCTCAAATGAGCTGAATATCAGGATTCTGCCCTTAAAAACGCTGCTGGTTTACCTGGCGATGGAAGAAATTATTCGACCCAGGTTGACCTATTTTGAAGAATATTCTTTCAAGTATAAGACAGAGCCGACAGAGATCATCAGCAGTTTTGAAGGGGAAAGAAAGCAGTTTGTGACCGCGATCATGGATCATTGTCATACTAAAAAAGTTTGGACAACTGTTGATATCCAGGCAATCCTCAGCAGTTATAATACCGATCGGCAGCGGGTTCTCGCCGCGCTGGAATACTTTGATGAGAAGGGCTGGATTGAGCTCCAATCCAGGCAGGCAGTGGAAGTGTACGACATCCTGACCCAGGCGTTTGGTATCGATGTTATTGCTGAAAAAATGGATGCTTTGTTTAAAAAGAAAGAAAGCCTTGAGATTCAAAGAATACACAATATGGTAAGCTTTTTTGAAAGCGATGCCTGTATCAGCAAACAACTGGCCGGATATTTTGGCGAACATCTTGAAAAAGAACGCTGCGGGCATTGCTCATTTTGTAAAAGCGGAAAAGCAATTCTTCAAAACACGACCGAATTAAAGCCTCTGTCCAATTTTGAATTTAAAGAGATTACAGGTGACTTTATACGAGCTGCACGAGAGCAATTTAGCGAGGTAAACTTAACCAAGTTTCTTTGTGGTATCTACACGCCTGTCTTCTCGAAATTAAAAATAAAGAAACTGCCACATTTCGGTATCCTTGAGAGTTATCCATTTTTGGAAATAAAAAATTGGATCATGGATCATGAATAAAACAGGGTAAGGGGTCAAGTCTTCGTTTGACTTTTCTTGAAAGGCATTCAAAACAAATCCCAACGGCAGGGCGTTACACATGGATTATCCCTATGCACGAAATCTTCTTGTGAATCGCGACCGGCATGAAATACTCTTTTCCAATTTTCCACTTGAGTTTTTAAATTATGCATATATAAAATTAACATAACGTTAATTAACATTGTGTGAAAAATTGGAGCGCTATAAATGGATAATCCCTTTACACATAGCAGGGTCGTCACAGGTGACTCTTTCTGCAATCGCCGACAAGAATTAAAAGACCTTACCTACTATGTCTAAAACAATCAAACTGTGCTGATTTATTCTCATCGGCGCACGGGTAAAACATCGTTGATTTTCGAGCTTATGGGCAAACTAAAGAAAATGCGCCCTATTGACAGATGTAGTGCACTCTTGTTGTATCCTTGCCGTTGACCTTTACTGTTTCAATGATCAAATCCGGTGTATCATCTGATTAAGTTATGTTAATGGCTGAGTCTTTTTGATAAAAAAGCCCTTGACGTCTTTGTGTGTCTGTGTTTTTGAGTTCGGATTAAAACTTTAACGTACCGGTAATCGTATATTTGAAGAAAAGAAGGAGAAACTGTCTAAATGTCTTTTTTATCGGATGCTGAAATTGTCATCACCGCTCTGGAAAATTATTACCGGGAATCCATATCCAGGCAAAAGAAGCCGGTCATCAATCAGATCCCTCTGGAAACATTGATATCCGATCTGGATTTAGCCGCCCATGTCGCAGACGGGCCGACTAAGCGGCGAACGTCTGGCGCAATTTTTAGCCAGATATCTGGAATCCACCACGCGCCTGCTGCATCCGGCCTATTTGGCCCACCAGGTGGGAACTTCTCATTATGCCGGAGCCCTGGCTGCGCTGATCGACGGCTTTACCAACAACCCCATGGCCATTTATGAAATGGGCCCGGGAGCCGCCAGCATCGAGTGGTTCATAATCAACTGGTTGCTGGAAAAAGTGGGCTGGCAGCCGCAGCCGCTCAGGATTCCGGGACAATTCTGATCAGGTTTTTGGCGGCGGGGTATTAACCCACGGCGGCTCGCTGGCCAATTTGACCGCCCTGCTGGCAGCGCGCAGCAAAATGGCACCGCAAGCCTGGCAGGAGGGCAACCCCCGGGATCTGGTGCTGCTGGCACCCGCTGAAAGCCATTACTCAATTGCCCGGGCAGCCGGTATCATGGGTCTTGGCCGCAACGCAGTTTATCCCATGGCAGTGGATGAAAAAGGCGTGGTCATTCCGCAGAAACTGCCTGAGGTGTATGCGCGCTTAAAAAATGAGGGCAAGAGCGTTTTTGCTGTGGTTGCCAATGGGTGCAGTACCGCCGCCGGGCTCTATGATCCCATTCGTGAGATCGGGTGAATTTTGCAGGGCCCATGACCTGTGGTTTCATATCGATGGGGCCCACGGAGCCAGTGCACTGCTCTCGCAAAAGCATAAAAAACGGCTTGATGGAGTTGAACTGGCGGATTCGCTGATATGGGATGCCCATAAGTTAATGCGTACGCCGTCTTTATGTACGGCCATACTGGTCAAAGATTTTCGCACCATCGATCAGGCCTTCCAGCAGGAAGCCAGTTATCTGTTTCATGAAAAAGAACAGCCCGGTTTTGATTTCATCCACCGAACCGTTGAGTGCACCAAGGCCGGTCTGGGGCTGAAATGGTTTTTTGTCCTGGCGGCACTCGGTGAGCAGGGATTGGAAACGCATGTTGACGATCAATTTGAACTGGCCCGGCAAGCCTATGACTATATTGAGTCCCAGCCGGAGTTTGACTGTGCGGTCGCGCCGCAAAGCAACATTCTTTGTTTCCGCTTAGCCGGCAGCGATCAGCTCCAGCTGGAAGTAAGAGACAAATTAATCGCCCAGGGTGAATTTTACCTGTCCACCACCGCGTTTGGCGGTCAAAGATATTTGCGTATGGTTTTTAATCATCCGCACACCTGCCTGGACGATATTAAACAGCTGGTTCAAAAAATTCGTGATCTGGCTGCCGAAAAAAGAAGTGCCTAGCGTGAGCTAAAGTGAACTAAAATAACTAAAGTTAAGGAATTCTGTCTTTTTATAAACGACGGAGCGAAGCGACACCATAACTTTAGGCACTTTAGCTCATTTTAGGCATTTTAGATCACTTTTTTTGTATATTTTTGAGATAGTTTCGCAATTTTGAAGAAGAAGGGAATAACACAATGGCAACCGTAAAATTAATCGAATACGAAGCGGCCGGCCCGGAGGTTCGTGCGGTTTACGATGATATCATGGCCACGCGCCAAATCGACTGGATCAACAACTTCTGGAAAGCCCTGGCGGTGCAGCCGGCGCTTTTGCGGCGCACCTGGGAAGGGGTCAAAGGGGTGATGGCGCCCGGAGCGCTCGATCCGCTGGTCAAAGAGATGTTTTACGTGGCCGTCAGTGTCACCAACGGGTGCGAATACTGCATCAACAGCCATACCGCCGCTGCCCGCAAAAAGGGCATGACCGAGGAAATGCTGGCCGAGCTGATGGCGGTGGTGGGTATGGCCAACCAGACCAATGCGCTGGCCAACGGATTCCAGGTGGAACTCGACGAAGCGTTTAAAGACGGCGCGCGCCAGCCCTGAGAAATAAAGGACGGGAAATTACGTCCGACAGGAGCAGTAATCCGGTATTAATTCGCAGTTTGAGTGGATTCAAAAAGTCTCAGATACTCGCCATAGCCTTCCTTTTCCAAATCTTCTGTGGAAACAAACTTAAGGGCGGCGGAATTAATACAGTACCGTAAACCGGTGGGCGCCGGTCCATCCGGAAACACATGCCCCAGATGCGAATCGCCGTGCTTGCTGCGCACCTCGGTTCGCACCACAAAAAACTTGCGGTCTTGATTTTCGATAATATTTTCGGGACACCAAGGGTTTGGTGAAACTGGGCCAGCCGGTCCCGGAGTCAAATTTATCCGCCGAAGCAAACAGCGGTTCTCCGGAAACGATGTCCACGTAGATGCCCTCTTTTTTGTTATCATGATATTCGTTGCTAAAGGGCGGCTCGGTGCCGTCTTTCTGGGTGACCTTGTACTGCATGGCCGACAATTTCTTTTTGAGCACGGCATCATCAGGTTTGGAATATTTAGAATTGCCCTCCGACCGGGTTGCCTCTGCGGAACCTTTGGCGCCAGCGCCCCAGGTGCGCTTGAGAAACTGGTCGCGGCCGGAGCCCCTCCGATAGAATTTGTAACGCAGGGGGTTCTTATCGTAATAATCCTGATGATATTCTTCGGCGCTATAAAATTCGCCCAGCGGAACAATTTCGGTGACAATCGGCTTGGAAAAGCGGCCGGATTTTTCCAGCTCCGCTTTCGACTCTTCCGCAATGCGCTTTTGCTCTTCGTCATGGTAAAAAATTGCGGGTCGATACTGGGACCCGCGATCAACGAATTGCCCGCCGGCATCGGTGGGATCCACGTGCCGCCAGAAAACATCCAGCAGCTGCTTGTAAGTGATTTTGGCCGGATCATAACGCACCTGAACCGCTTCGGCATGACCGGTTCCGCCGGCAGAAACTTCTTGATACGTCGGGTTCGACTCTTGGCCGCCGGTATAGCCGGATACGGCTTCGACCACGCCGTCGACCTTTTCAAAATCCGATTCCACACACCAGAAACAGCCGCCGGCAAAGGTTGCGGTCTTTAAATTCTTGGGTTCTGCTTTCATGATGGGACTCTTTTCTGCCTGTTTTGCGGATTTATCGTTTGATTTTTGAAATCCAAATAGGATCAGACCTATCAGGAGAATGCTACCGATTATAAATATAGATTTTCATCGTTAAGACTCCATTTTATTTTACTGGAAGCCTGCACTTATATGCAGGATCTAATATAATCATTGTTTATGGATAAGTCAGATTATTGAATCTTAAGACGAAATAGCAGGTAGAAACTTACATTTCTTTGACAACCACTATAAGCCGCATCTATCTTAGAGTTTTAGCGTTAGCCGCTCCAATCTTTCAGCAGCGCTTTAAATGCCGTTGCACCGGATTCCAAACAGGGTTGAAAGCCGCCGCCTGGATTGCTCCAGGCCGATGCCAGGTACAGGCCTCTAAATGGTGTGGCGTTTTCCAGCCGGTTCATGTAAGCATTGTCCATGGATTGCTCATAGCCATAAATCGCGCCTTGCGGATTCTTTGTGTAGTAAACGTTGGTTAATGGTGTGGCGATCTCCATAACCTCAATCATGGAAGTTAAGCCCGGGATAACCTGCTTTTCGGCTTGTTCAATGAGTACCTTGGCAATCCGTTCTTTTTGTTTCAAATAGGCTTTTTTGCGGCCGGCAAAATAGTCATCCTCGTATTGTTTCCAGGGCTCATAACCGCTGAGCATCAGCAACTGGATGGTTGAAGTGCCTGGCGTCGAATAGCCTTCAAAGGCATTGTCATAAATCGTAACGCTCATCCCGCTTTTATACGGATCGCAGGCAAGACTTCCCTGATAGCTTTGTTCCGGATCGACACCGTTTTCGAGAAAAATCTCATAGCCTTTAACCCGATCGCGTATTTCCTGATTAAGACCCAGCCAGACTAAAAAGGTAGATAATGACGGTCGGTAGGTTTTGAGCTTCTGGGAATATTTCGCGGCTTTTCGCGGCAAATCTTTGGAATCCGTGTTGCGAGAAAGCATTTGCATGGTGGCAGGCACACTGGCATTGGAAATCAGCGCTTTGGCGCTGAGTTTTTTTCCGTTGTCCAGCACTACGCCGGTTACGGAACCGTTTTTCATGGTGATATCGGTCACCTCACTACCCAGCAGCACCTTCCCGCCGGAGTCTTCGATGGCCGCCATCAAAGCGTCACTGAGGTCCTGGGAGCGCTGTTTGATATAATGACCGCCGAATCGAAGATAGGCCGCGGTTGCGACGGCGTAGTAAAAACCGGAAAGTTTAGAGGGCGGAAGCCCATAGTAAGGCCAGAAAACAGATAAAATCGAACGCAGTTTGGGGTCCTGGACATACTTATCCAGCACCTGCGCTAACGTTTCATTTCGGATGGCCCACATCTTTTTGTGGGTCATGGGAAAGCGGATTAAATCCCACAGAGAGCCACGGTCAAAGGGCTTTATGGCCTCATCAATAATACCCAGAATCTCGTTGAAAAATCCCTGAATACCCTCCGTCTCCCCTGGGAATTTTTGTGTCAACTGTTCAATAATGGCAGCGGGATTTTTCTGAGGCCAGATCAGGTCATGTTCCGGTGTAATGATACGGCAAAGTTCCGGTAGTTCGACGGTCTCTACTTTTTCCAGCACTCCGGCACCTTCAAGGGATTCTTTTAATCCGCCTTTTGCACTGGCGGTGGCGTGCAAAGAAACCTCGAATGTGTATTTCCCGCCTTTTCGATCAAATGTCGTAGCATAGCCGCCCGGGCGATCATGCTGCTCGATCAAGGTCACCGGAAAGCCGTTTTTGGCCAGATGCGCCGCCGCGCTCAAGCCGCCTAACCCGCCTCCGATAACAACCACCGGGTAGTCCCTTTTCGGTTCGATACCGGCCGCCAGGGCCTTCACCTGGGTCCAGTCAACTGACAACGCTGTGGTCACCGCTGCAGTTAGCTGAATAAACTCGCGCCTTGAAAGGTTTGAATAATTTTTCGTATCCATGCCGCACCTCCAAAAAAAATGTTAATGTTAACGCTTAAATCGCACGGTTCATGAAGATAATATCGAAAAATGCAGCAGAGATGTCAACCAAACTTGTTCCACTTTTAATTCAACTGGCATGCCGCGTAAAGATTGTGTATATAAAAGCAGTGTTCAAGTCGTGCTTTGTCCCTCAATGCCCCTTCTATGGGGGAAAACCAAACTCGTATAAAACCACAAAGAGCACAAAGAATAATTCATGCAAAACGATTTCAAAACCCTTTGTGAACTTTGTGCCTTCGTGGTGTAGACAATTATCACCACAAAACGCCATCATGAATGAAAAATCTTTAAAAAAAAATGAAAAGATGATCACCACCACCTGCCCCTATGATTGCGGGGCGCGCTGCCTGCTCAAAGTGTATGTCGCCGGCGGCAGGATCAGCCGCATCCGCACCGACAGCCAGCGCGGGCCGGGCTTAAAAGCGTGCATCCGTGGGCTTTCCCAGAAACATGTGGTTTATGCATCCGATCGCCTTACTCACCCTTTAAAAAGGACCGGCGAACGCGGCAGCGGCGCGTTTGAACCCATTTCCTGGGACGAAGCCCTTGACACGGTGGCTCAAAAATTAAAACAGGTCAAAGAAACCCTCGGTCCGCATGCAACTTTGCTGATGGATTATTTCGGCAACGAAGCGGTCCTGCATAATACCTTAAAGACCGCACGCCGCTTTTTTAATCTTTTCGGAGGATGCACGACCGTCTGGGGCAACACCTCGATGGAAGGGGCCAAATTTGCATCCGATACCACCTTTGGAACCCAGTTTACCGCCAACAGCCGCGACAATTTGCTGCACTCCAGATTGATCATTTTGTGGGGCTGGGATCCGCTGGTCTCCCGTTTCCGGCCTTACACCGCTGCCTATCTTTCGCAGGCAAAGAAAAACGGTGCCCGAATTATAGCCGTGGACCCGCGCTTGACCCGATCGGCCGACAGCCTGGCTGAAAAATGGATCGCCGTAAAACCGGGTACCGATACCGCCTTGATGATCGCCATGGCCTATGTCATGATCACCGAAGATCTCTACGATCAAAACTTCATGGCGACTTACACCTCCGGATTTGATGAATTTAAGACCTATGTAACGGGCAGTACTGACAGGGATTCCCAAAACCCCCTGAGTGGGCATCTCAAATAACCGGTGTGCCGGTTGAAGACATCGCCCGGCTGGCGCGAGACTACGCCACCTTGAAGCCGGCAGCACTTTGCACCGGTTGGGCTCCGGGCCGCAGCGCCTTTGGTGAGCAGTTTCACCGCGCAGCCATGACCCTGGCCGCCATGACCGCCAATATCGGCGTAACCGGGCGGCCACGTGGCCGGGGGCACCGACCGTATGGATTTGGGCGCATTGGCCGAGTCTTTACCCGTGCCGCCAAAAGATAATCCCGGCAGTCCATGTCACGGAAATTTACGACACCCTGTTAACGGGAACCTCCGGCGCCTATCCGGCGGATATTAAGCTGCTTTATGTGGTGGGCTGCAACATTTTAAACCAGTTTTTAAATGTAAACAAAGGTATAGAAGCACTAAAAACACTGGACTTTATGGTCGTGCATGAACTGTTTTTAACCCCCACCGCCCGATTTGCAGACATGGTTCTGCCGGTGACCCATTACCTGGAGCAGGAAGATATCGGTCAACCCTGGCTGGGCGGTCCTTATTGTATCTATATGAACAAAGTCATCGATCCCCTGCCGCAGACGCGTTCGGATCTGGCTATTTTTACCGATCTGGCGCGCCGCCTGGGGGTGCAGGGCTACAATGACAGATCCGATCAGCAGTGGTTAAAAACCTTTCTGGATGCGACCCCGGATTTTCCCGATCAGAAAAAATTCAAGCAAATCGGTGTGCACCGCATAAAACTCGCCGAACCCCGGGTGGCGTTCAAAAAGCAGGTTGAAGACCCCGGGCAGGCATCCCTTCGCAACACCATCGGGTAAAATCGAAATATACAGCCACAAAATTGCGCAGATGAACCATCCGCAGATCCCGGCGGTCCCCCGCTATATCGAACCCTGGGAAGGACCCGCCGACAGACTTTCAGCTCAATATCCCCTGCAGCTTGTCAGCCCCCATGCCAGAACCCGGGTCAATTCCCAGTTTGACAATATTCCGCGTTTAAAACAAAAAGCCGATGACCGCATCTGGTTAAATACCGCCGATGCCGCCGCGCGCGGCATTACAGACGGAGACCCGGGTCATGGTCTTCAATGAGCGCGGCCGCCTGCGCACGATTGCCAAAGTCACCGATCGGATCATGCCGGGGGTTGCCAGCCTGGATGCCGGCAGCTGGTTTCATTTGGATGAGGACGGCGTCGATGACGGCGGCTGCGTGAATGTCCTCACCAAAGATGCCATGTCACCCGGCGGCGCTTTTCCCTGCAATACCTGCCTGGTTCAGGTCGAACGCGAAACATAAAAAAAGGAATCAGAAATAGTCTGATTCCTCTTCTCGAACACCTTTGTCGGGTATTGCCCTGAGCACGAAACAGCCGGACGATTTACGGGCCGTAACGCATACGTTATTTTTTCATACTGCTTTTAATCGGCGTCACGATGACCGATTTGACCCCGTCGTTCACATTCATCATCACTTTGTTTTGCCAGTCCCCATCATCGCTCCAGACCACATAGTACTCCCGTTTTGATAGTTCACCCTGAGATCAACGGTTTCTGACGCCTCCAGCTCACCGCCGGCCAGATTAAACGGATGCGGCCAGTCATAGGTATGATCAATCCAGTAAAGCAGGTAAAACATTTTTTTGCTGGTGGTGTTATCAAACTGGATGGAAAAGGTGGCAAAAGCGATGGAGGGCAGCAAAATGATTGCCAGAATAATGATTAATTTTTTCATGTCGCGGCTCCCTGAACCGAATGGGTTTGACCGGCTTGAAGCTGGCTCAAAAATTCAGATCAGGTCCTGGGATACCGCTTATAAGCGGGACTTCTCAGCGGGAATTTCAGCACAGGATTTATTTTTGAGACTGCTTCTTTGGGCCTCTAATCATAATGTCGTCATAATTGCCGAAAAACTTTAATATTTCTTCAATAACCGTTGAAATTCCAATGCGGTATCGGGTGAGGGCAGGCGAACACAATCATCGGATTATACCGGTTGTCATAAATATGTTCCGTTTGCCAGATTTCCTAACGAGCGACATGGTGGTGTGTAACGGTTTGAAATTATTATAAAAGAAGACAACCGCTATCTTGTTGTTTTTATTGAAAAAAACCTAGACTTTTACGGAACAATGTGCCATATTTCAGTCAATGGCACCGCCTTTACTCATTGCCCATCGGGAAAACACGATCATCGAAGAACTCAAGCAAGTTTCTCGGGTGGGCTCTAATGAAACAGCTACACGCTGTAGCGCCATCCAAATGCTCTTAGCCGGTGCCGACACAGAGCTTGTCTGCAATGCACTGTTGGTAACTAATCGTGCCTTGAGACAGTGGATTAACCGTTTCAATCAATGCGGTATTGTCTGCCCGCGCAGCGGAGAGTTTTTCGCCATTGAGGCATCCCATTCTGACTCGGCTACCGATCAGGCGTTTTTAGACCAAGCCGATAAAAGCATCTCATTTCAAAGAACAACTAATATTTTGATTATGGACAATGCCTCATGGCACAAACGCAAAACGACCCATTGGCACAACTGGCAACCGATGTATTTGCCGCCCTATTGGCCCGATCTCAACTCCATAGAGCGCATCGGGCTGACGATGAAAGCACGCTGGTTCAACAACCATGTTTGTAAAAATGAAGAAAAATTATTAGAGCGTTTGGATCAGGCCATATTGGACGTTATCGACAACCCGGAGAAGACACAACAAACTACCGCTATCGGAACGTTATTTTGACAAACGCTCTAAAAGCCAAAAAATTTGACGGAATTCAAATATATCAAAACCGGTCGGTATATTTATGTTCCATCAAAGTTCCAACGATGAATCAATGCAAAATATTTTATTTTTTTAGCTGCTGGATATAAAAATGAAGCTGGGCAACGGTCTGATCCAGAATGGCCGGGTCGCGGCTGGATGCATATAACGCCGCCGCGCCGTTTAAAGAAATGATGATATAGTTGGCGATTTCATTGAAATTTAAGCCGGCTTTGAGCAGCCCCTGTTGATCGGCCTGTTCCAACCAGGCGCACAGCAGCCCGGCCAGCTGGTTAAAGCCCTGCAGAAGGTGATTGCTCATGGTAACCGATTGGCCCGACAGTTCCACCAGCATGCTGTGGAAAAAGCAGCCGCCCTCGAATACGTCGTTTCCAAGCTTCTCTTTAATGTCGTTTTCAACAAGGGTTTGAATTTGTTGCAGGGGATCGGTACCGGACCGGATACCCTGAAATACGACTTTCCGCCAGATCGTCAAAGCCTCATCGTAAACCGCATACCAGAGAGCCTCTTTGCTGGCAAAATGGCCGTAAAGCCCGCCTTTGGTCAAACCGGTGGCTTTCAGGATATCGTTGATCGACGTGTTATAATAGCCCTTGACGCAAAAAAGCTGCAGCGCTTTTGCGATGATGTTTTGACGTGTTTGGGTGCCTTTGCCTGCCATGAAACGATTTCCACTAGATAATATACCAACCGGTCGTTTCTTAAATCATATTATTATATCTCCTGTCAATACTTTTTAATTTGACATCCCTAAATCGATTCCCTGCACTCCTTCCAAAAAGAGCATTTTTCAGGTGGCGAAAACGCGTTTCAAATAAATTAAAAGATGAAAGTAACCCGACGAGAATTCATTAAGGGCGTCGCCGCGGCCGGTGCCATAACCTGCACAGGCAAATGGGTCTGCGTTAATCAGGTCCTTTCTGATAACCACAAATTGCAAATTTTTCGAGCGTACGCCTGCCCCGTACACGACGGTCAAATGCGCCACCGGGGCCTTGATACATTATTGGACCTTCTTGCGGAAAACGGCCTCAAGTTTTACCGCACAAACAAGACCCACCAATGGGGAGGGCCCGCAGACATCATTGATGCTCATGATTTTATCAACGCAAATGGCGGAATAGACGGCGAGTCCGCGCGCCGGGGGGATGAAAATATGACCCCTTTTGCGAAACGCCGGAACCGCCTATCTTGATTGTTGCCACGGTGGCGCGGGCTTCATCCATGAAGCGCGAGGCCGTCAGGGGAACGTCTGCCTGATTCCAGGCCTTACGGAATCTCTCTTCGATTGCAAGGGCCTGCTCATCTTTTCCAAAGAAAATCGGAGGGATCTGTTGATTATCAGATTAAACCGAAAATGCAGTAGACGGCCGCCCCGTATTCACTTATATTAGAAGCTATCTCAAAAATGCATCTAACGCCCAAGGGCTTTGTTGCCCCGCCAATTTAGGCGGGATTTCACGTCTGTTTGTATGAATATTAAGGTGTTCATCAAACCGATTTTAATTTGAGCCACTTAATCTCGCGCTTTGTTGAACACAATAATTTATTATGATCAGATGTGAAATCCCGCTTTCAAGCGGGGGACGTGATCTACTATTTTTGAGATAGCTTCTAGTGTGGATTAAATCGACCGGTCGAAAATTAGAAAATAATGAACAACTTCTCCGAAAAATTTGTCGATTATTATGAACTGCTGGGTATCGATCCAAAAGCCGGCCGGGAAGAAGTGCGGCAAGCCTATCTAAATAAGGTCAAAAAATGGCATCCGGATAAAAATCCCGACCGTGCCGAGGAAGCTGAAGAAAAGACCAAAATCCTGAATCAGGCCTACCACATATTGGGTGATGCCGAACGGCGTAAAAACTACGATCGGATGCTTCGATTTACCCGCGGGCAAGGATTTTGGTGAATTTATAAACGATGAAGCCATTCGCAATAAAATTAACAAAGCCTATCCGGCCTTAAAAAAGGTCCTTGAAAATGTGCGCGAGCTCTATGCGCTTTTCAAGGACTCGGTCAAGGGGGATTACAAACTCCATGCGGCGAATGTGGCCATGATCGGCGGCGGGTTGCTTTATTTCATCCTGCCCGCAGATCTGATCCCGGATTTCATACCCATTGTCGGGTACTTAGATGATCTGGCGGTCCTGACCACCATCATGAATTCTCTTAAAGGAGAAATAAACGCCTACCGCAACTGGAAAGAGATCGGAATTAAAGGCCATTTCAAAAAACCGTAAAATTTCTCATGCATTTGCGATTCGTAAATCCAACCCGGGTCATGACTTGTCTGCCTGCAGCACGAGCCAGTGACGGGCTTTTGCCGCGCTGTCCTGAAACGGCGTCTGACCACCGTAGTTGCCGACTCCGCCGAAGTGGCTTCAGCTACGACCTTTAACTCTGTTCTTCCTAATTTTCAGTTCGACAAATATCATCGGTGCAAACGACTTTTAAGGTTTTACCGGTGAAAAGCCGCATAAAAAGCAAGGTGGCGCCGACCCCGCAAAACAGGGCCAACGGTAGCCGGTATCGCGTGCGGTGATAAACCCGGAAGACTTTTGAGTATCAGGGTGTCATTGCCCCCGGGAATCAGCACGGCTCCGACGCCCATCAGTGTCCCGCCGATCAGGTGGCGCGGCCAGGCCTGTATGCGCTGCCATCGCAGTCTTAAATTGCCGCGCTGCCAGGCGGACAAAAGCATTCCGCCAAACAGCGCCAGAAATAAAAGCAGATTGGTGGTCACCGGTTGCTCAATGGGTAGCCACAGTGACTGTACCTGGCGTTTCAACGCGTTTGTGTATAAGTCCAGGCGTCATGAAGCGTATAAAGCACCCCCCCGCTGAATCCCAGCAATAAAGCCGCTGTTGACAGGCGATAATGTCTCGAAAAAAAGAGTTGAACCCAGCTGTCGCCTTTGGCACGGGAACGCCACAGACGAAATATTTCCCAGCATAAGAACAACCACAATAATGCTAAAACCGTGATAACCAGCAGCTTTGGTGCCTTAAAAAGCAGCGGTGTCAGGGCTTGACCGGGTTCGATCATCGGAACCATGATGGACAGGCCCGCCACGCCTATGCAAAAGCCAAAGAGGGTGGTCAACATCCCAGAGGTTACCATTTGCCAGATGCCCGAGTGTTGAAAATGCACATCCTCCATTAGTCGCCGCACCGACTCCGAACAGAAAACCGCCGGCAATTGCCGCAACGGTTATCGCGTACCCCTGATTGGGTGCTGCCGAAGCCGGCAAAAACAGCAAAATGGGCAGCGAAACCGCCATTACCCACAGCACCGCTTTCAGCA
>PVMK01114400.1_pt1 | contig 55589 bp, 52 predicted proteins | sample 1853481 | NCBI WGS metagenome assembly PVMK01 (sample SAMN08533507, study PRJNA380276) | Marine sediment metagenome, whole genome shotgun sequencing project.
GTTGTGACTGGCATGCATTCCCAGAAAAAACCCTGGAATGGCACTCTTGCCAGGCTCTCGATAACACAGTTCCTGAATTGCCTGCTTCGCTGGAGTAGCCCATAGACATCCCGACAGGTGGCCGCAATGCCGCCAACCATGAATTGAATTGCAATCTCATTCCTGGATAACGCGGTAGTTTTGCAGGTACAGGTTTTGTTACTGGCAGGGTTCATCATATTTCCGGGACTGTCCAGTTATGGATATTGCCAATACTACCCGCTGGCGCCTGAAACAGGTTAACAGACCGGCTAATACACAGAATTATCGCAACCGCGACCGGTCAATACATTTTGAAACCTAAAACGTTACAATCCGCTCTCAACCCCTTCAATGACTATTAACAGTGCCTTACATGACTAACAGGCCCGGTGCGGGGAATTTCTTCAACGGGCTCCACATTGACCGCCATTGTGCACTCATCCGGGCCATGGCACTACACCAGCAACGCTCACCCCGAGCTCATCTAGCGTGAAAGCCAACACTAATCCGGGGTTCCTGTTTGTTTGTATTTTTGCCCTCCTCGGTTTGATCAGCTGTAGCGACGGCGCCTACAGAGGTCAGGCATCGGGCAAAGAGGTCAGCGGGATCCTGGTCGTATCTGACAGCATGGGAACGGGATTCCAAATAGCAACCCCCTACCCCGATCGGATATCCCTGTTGACCGGGGTGAAAGTGATCAACAACAGTATTAATGGCAGGCAAACCGGCGAGGTTGTTGGCCTTCTGGAAAGCCTGCTTGATGAGCATAAGCCCAGCCACCTGGTATTGCTGATGGGAACAAATGACGCCGGAAAAATCGGCAAACAGAAGCAGTGGCCAACCTGGGTAAAATGTCAGAACTTGCGCTGCACAGACATATTGAAGTTGTAATAGGCACCATACCGGTCTACATGCCGTCACAACAAATTGACCAGCGAGCCCGGTTGATCAGCCAATCAATAAAAACCCTGCAGGGTATTCGTGTTGCTGATATTCGAACTGCCCTCGGCGATGGAACCGATACACTGGGGGACGGCATCCATCCAAACGATGCCGGCCAGCAGCTGATGGCAGAATTATTTATCAAGCAATTATAGTAGGGGTGTTACCGGTCATTCTGGATTCTCCCGGTCGCGTACAGGAAAGTATGCACCGCTCTGAGCGGTCAAAATCCGCGCCTAGTTCATATCCCCCCCCAGCATAGTCAATGTCTGAAAAGTCCCACATCCAGAGCTTTCTAACCAGATTTACCGCAGAAACCACCACCCCGGGATCGGCGGCGAAAATTCCGGATTTCCGGGAACACCTGCGACCGGGAACCGTTGTATATATTACTTTCCTGCCCGGATCTGATTTCAATGACACGGTCATTGTGGCAAAGAGGCTGCGTAATGAGGGGTTTATACCGGTTCCTCACTTCGCAGCGCGGAGCATCCCCGACAAGGCCTCCCTGGACAATTATTTATCCATGGTTTCAGGAGAAGCAGGTGTCGACTGGGTATTGTGTATTGCCGGGGCAGTTGACAAACCGGTAGGGGATTTCAGTGATTCCACCCAGCTTCTCGATACAGGACTCTTTGACCGCCACGGAATCCGCAAGATTGCGCTCGCAGGGCACCCGGAAGGCAGCCCGGACATGTCTGATGAAGCCATCAGGTCAGCACTTAAATGGAAAAATGAATTCAGCAACAAAACCGATGCCGAAATGTATCTGGTCACCCAGTTTGCATTCGAATCTGAACCGGTTATCGCCTGGGACCAAATGCTGCAAAAAGAAGGGAACCGGCTACCCATTCACATCGGCATACCGGGCCTGGCAACACTGAAAACGCTGCTCATGCACGCCAAGGCATGCGGGATCGGGGCATCCATGAAATTCCTCACCAGGCAAGCCAGGAATGTCACCCGGCTTATGGTAGTAAACACCCCGGATAAACTGGTCACAGACCTCGCCGATTATTACGCCAATGATCCTGATTCGGGGATAAGTGGAGTACATATGTACCCCCTGGGCGGACTGAGAAGGAGCGCCCTGTGGAGCTATGCCGTTACCGATGGACAGTTCACCATGAACAGCAAGGGTGGATTCGACATCGATGTAGACATAGGCTAGACCGAATCATCATCAACAATGACCACGTGAAAATGGCGTGGTCCATGGGCGCCATAGACGATGGTTTGCTCGATATCTGCTGTTTTTGAAGGGCCGGTAATAAAATTGATTGCCCTTGGCTGATCAGTAACCATAGGCCAGAATTCCTCCATGGAAGTGACCAGCCTGGAGCCGGGCAACACCACAATATTGATCTCGGGCAGGAAATTGAGGGTGATAGGCGAAACTGACGACGAAACCATGGCAATGGTGCCCGTTTCTGCGATGCCAGCGTAAGCCAGTGTTACGGAGACCCGATCTGACTGCAACGCGGGCCGGTGTGAATCGATTTCATTCAACCAGTCAAGTTGAAGAAGCCGCGGATCCGGGGCCAACAGGATTTTGGATGTTTCTTCTATTCGCTTCAGATAGCGGGAGATTTCCACCGCAACTCCTGACCATTTTGTTACCCGGACACAGGTTCCGTGGACCTGCTCCAGCATTGCAGTGAACTGTTTGACCGGGTCCGGATTTCGGTCATCCAGGTAAACCGGCTTCGGAATCTCGACCTCGAATCGCGGTGCAATTTTCCGATTGCCGGAATCAAGTTTATCCCTGATTCCTGACAACACCGAATCTCGTGCACTCATATTATTATTTCCGGACATTTCGGGTTTTTTTCCATTGCGCCTGGAATGGTGACCCGCCCGGGGCCGGAAATTCCCTGCTGGTGGTCCAGGCACCGGCAAGGGGGATATAGCGGAAAAACCCCCTGGTTGATTTTTGTCCGAGCCGGTCAAGGCATGACAGGGTAGCAGCCATAATCCCGGTCGCGAAAGAATAAACCGCTGGATAGCGGGCGAGCCAATACCATGTGCCAATCCCCAGTTTTTGCCTCCACCCCGACTGAGCCATTTTTACAAGATCACTACGGTGTTTCCGAAGTAATTCAGGTAGCGGAATCTTGACCGGACAAACCGTCTTGCACCTGCCGTTCAGGGTGCACGCATTGGGTAAATCTCCGGCACTTTCCCTGCCAACGAGAAGGGGTGTTAAAACCGACCCCATCGGGCCCGGATAAACCCAGCCATAGGCGTGTCCCCCGATATTGGTATATACCGGGCAGTGATTAAGACAGGCACCGCAGCGGATACATCGCAATATATCCTGGTAGTCACCACCCAGAACATTACTTCGTCCATTATCAAGCAATATGACATGAAATTCCTCTGGTCCGTCGATATCATCCTGCCGCCTCGGACCATTAAACAGCGTGGTGTAGACGCTCATGATCTGCCCCGTGGCACTGCGCCCGAGTATCCGCAAAAAACCGCCCAGTGACTGCAGATCTGGAATCACTTTTTCAATACTTGTGGTAACAATGTGAACCCGGGGTAAAGAAGATGTCAGGTCTCCATTTCCTTCATTGGTAACTATCGCCACGCTGCCGGTTTCAGCCACCAGGAAATTGCCCCCGGTTATTCCAACGTCTGCACTGCAAAAGTGCCCGCGCAGTATTTTTCTCGCCTGGTCCACAATTTCCTCATGATCGGTTACCCTGTTGTACCCATGCTGTTTGTGATGCTCATAAAACAGATCGGTCACGGCCTGTTTCGATTTGTGCACTGCGGGAGCGATGATGTGACTGGGCGTCTCTTGGGCAAGCTGGATAATGTATTCTCCGAGGTCCGTCTCTACTACCTGATAACCATGTGATTCGAGTGAGGCATTGGTTGATGCTTCCTCCGATACCATGGACTTGCCTTTGGTTATCTTTCGGGCCCCCGTGTTTTTGCAGATATCAAGAATTATCCGGTTGGCTTCTTCTCCGTTCCTGGCCCAGTGCACATGGCCTCCATTCTCCTGCACCCTTTGCTCAAACAGCTCGAGATAATAATCGAGATTAGCGAGAGTATGGTCTTTGACCTGCTTCCCATACTCCCGGAATTCATCAAAATTTTCCAGGCCATCGACAACGATTTTCCGGGTGTTGACAAATCCACCTTCAGCCCGATCAAGTGCAGCACGCAAGTCGTCATCGAGCAAAGCTGACCGGGCAGCAGATTTGAAATTATGGGTAAGAACCTCCATAACCTATTCTTCGCCCGGTTCAGTAATTCCGGGGCCCGGGTTGCTGCCAACAAGGAGTTCGGCATAGTGGTAGACCCGTATTCCGGATCCGTTACGCCGCAGTCGACCCGCAATGTTCATTAAACAGCCGAGGTCACCGCCAACCAATACATCAGCATCAACCCGTTCAATGCCCTCTATCTTGTTGTCTGCAAGCCTCGTAGAAATTTCCGGATACTTGATACAGAAAGTGCCGCCGAAACCACAGCAGATTTCAGAGTTATCCATTTCCGAAATTTCAATACCATGTCTTTGCCTGAGTAAATTCCTGGGCTGTTCGCGAATTCCCAGTTCACGCAACCCGGAGCAGGAATCATGGTAGCTGATATTTTTCGACTCAATCCCGTCATTTTTGCACCGATCCAGTTCAACACCCGCTACTTCAACAAGAAACCGGGAGAGTTCATGGGTTTTCTCCGAAACCCGCTGACAACGAGTCAACCAGTCGTCATCATCTCGAAAAAGCCCGGGATAGTGCTCGTGTACCATGGCCGCACAAGAGCCTGAAGGTGCCACTACATAATCAAATCCTTCGAACTGCCGGATGAAATTACGGGCCAGATTGCGGGCTTTAGACCTCTTCCCCGCTGTTATAAGCGGGTTGCCCGCAACAACTTTGCCGGGGAACTGTAATGGTGTATCCACAGTCCTCGATCAACTTTGCCGCAGCAAAAGCCACTTTTGGGCGGAAAAGATCTGCAAGGCAGGTGACAAACAGGCCAACGGATTTTCCGGCCAGTTTTGATGGGTCGCTGGAATCCATCTGAATTTATTCCGAGGTTCCCCGACTGTGCAATTGACGGTACTGATTTATCTGTTGGACAGCCTGTTGTGCCTGGCTCGCCGCAGCCTCTGCAAAATCAGCTGCGGAACTGGCATAAATAATAGACCTGGACATATTTATCAACAGGCCGCAATTGTTTGAATCAAGCCCGTTCGCAACTACCGCCTCAAGATCTCCGCCCTGAGCACCTATACCGGGAACCAGTATAGGCATATCCCCGACAATTTCCCGGACCTCGCCGAGAATCTCCGGATAAGTAGCACCCACAACCAGGGCCACGTTAGTATTGGCATTCCATTGCGTTGCAGCCAGCGCGGCTACCTGCCTGTACAGTTCGGTGCTATCGGACTTCCACTCCTGCAGGTCACCGCTGCCTGGATTGGAAGTACGACAAAGCACTACCACTCCACGGTCGCGATAACGGGTAAAAGGCGCAATGGTATCCCCGCCCATGTAGGGGTTAACCGTAACCGCATCAACCTGGTATCTTTCGAAAGCTTCCCTGGCATACATATCCGCAGTGGAGCCGATATCCCCTCTTTTCGCATCAAGAATAACCGGTATATCCGGATACTCGCGCTTTATAAAATCTATCGTCTTTTGCAGCTGGTTTTCAGCACCGACCGCGGCATAGTATGCAATCTGCGGTTTGAACGCGCAGGCGAAAGGGGCGACCGCAGTAATAATTTCCCGGTTGAATTTAAACAACGACTCGCTGTCATTGGTGATGGATCGGGGCATTTTCCCGGCATCGGGGTCAAGTCCGACACACAGTAGCGAATTACTCGCGTTCCACCTGTCCGAAAGTCTTCTGTAAAACCTGTTCATTGGCCCAATTTTACCAAATCGGCTGGCGTCAGTGTGTCCATGTACTCTGGATTATCACCATCGATGAGCCAGCAGGTGCTTCTCACGAACCATTTCCAGATCCCAGTCCAGAGCGGTTTTTTGCACCCAGGTCCCCAGCAAGCCAACCGGTAGCGCGATAAGCAGCAAAAGCACAAGAAACAGGATAGTTTGAAGTGATAACTTCAATGTACTGATCTCCAGTTTAGAGGCTGCTCAGCTCGATACCAGACTAGAGCTGCTTTTTATGCAGTTTTGGCAAAATAACTTCCTGACCCTGTTTCAGGCCTGTGATTTTGTGCGCCGGATTCAGTCGGTAAAAGAGCCATATGGGAAATCCTGAATCCTGGGAAAGCGACCAGATTGAATCGCCTTGCTTCACATTGTATCGGACAATACCCACCAATGCATAATGCGCCTTCAGGGATTCAGACAGCACCTGGTGATACTCTTCACGGCGTTGTTCGAATCGGTCAACAAGTTCTCCACTGTCAATGGGCAGTTGCAGTGACTGGCCAATACGCAGGTCTGCGCCCGATGAAATCCTGTTCAGGCTCCTGATTTCCGGGTCGACCCAGGCGCAGCCAGTCTGCGTAGTGACCGAGTGTCTCATCTGCTTCCACCCAGATTCTGTATACCGGCTGACCCCGGATTCCGTTACTGAGATCGACAGGTCTGGCAGGGTATCGAGCAGGTTTGATAACCCGGGGTTCTGAAATTCACATCACCTCGGCCTGCGGGTCGGGGGCCTTAGCGATCGCCTCATCCACCTTGGCCAGCTGTTCGGCAGTCTGGGAGGTATCTGGCAGGTCGAAGCCCGGAATTCTCAACCTCTGGCCAGGAAATATAGTGGCTGATCTATCGAGTTTATTCAGCTTTCTCAGGTCGTTGCAGCTGACATTGAACCGAAGCGCAATGGAACAGGCATAGTCGCCCTTTGTCACCAGGAACCTGTTATTTTCATCCAGTCCGGCGATCTGCCCGGTAATTGTAATCCGTCCCGGAATCATGAGGCGCTGTCCCACATAAATTGTTGCACGCCGGCCCAGTTTGTTGATGCTGATCAGGTCTTTGCAAGTAATGCCGTAGCGGTCCGCAATTGCACAAGCCGTATCACCACGTTTGACCCTGTGAGTATCGGGTTTGCTGTCTGAAGGCTGTCTTGCAACGACAATCTTTTCGCGTCCGCGATCTGATGGTTCCTTGACCACTATCAGACGGCGCGGGATCGCCAGTTTCTGGCCAATTCCGATTAATGCGCGTTTGCCAAGCCGGTTCATGGTAATAAGCTCCTTGCAGTTCACCTGCAGGGCCCGCGCTATACCACATGCCGTATCGCCCTTGCGTACCGTGTAGAATTCTGAACCAGGCGCTACAGTTTCAGGAGTCATGGCAGCCAGCGCCCTGAACTGGCTCTCGTATCCAGAGTCTCTGTATGGCAGTTTCAGCTGGTACCCTGCCGGGATCATGCGCCATCCATGCCAGATAAAACGGGTCAGGCCGAGGTTGATTGGTTTCAGGTCCTCTTCGCTGACATCAAATACCTCAATTATCCGGTTCACCGAAGTCGCATTTTCCAGAACCAGGGTGTGATACCGGATTTCCCTGGCGGGAACTATGTCTCCAAAGTACCGCTGGGAATGAATCGCCACATGCCGGGCTGCGAGGAAACTCGAGTAGAAATTCTTGACTGCGATCTGGAAGCCGGTTGATTTGTAATTTTCCAGTACAGAAAGATAATTAGGTTTTACCTGCCTCATAGCCCTGCGTATGCCGTTGACCCCGTAGTTATAGGAAGTAATTACAAAGGGGCTGATTTCTGCGTCTTTTATTCCTGGGTCAATGGACCTGGGCGAGTTCAGACAGGGACTTCCTGGCGTTGACAAGATACCTCGCAGCGGCATGGGTTGCAGCTTCAGGGTCGAGGCGTTCGTCGATTGTTGCGTCCAGTTGAAGTCCCAGCACGCGGGCGGTTTTCGGCATTATCTGCCACATTCCCGCGGCGCCGGCCTTGGAATAGGCGGTCGGATTGTAAGATGACTCAACAAATGGCAGATAACGAATATCACCTGGCAGCGCGTATTGGGAGAGCACACTGTCCACCATGTAACTGTATCGATTAAAGCGTTTGAGGCCGGAAATAAAGCTGTCCCGGACTCCGGTCTGGCAACGAATTTTTTCTGAAGCCCGTCTCAGGTCAGACGGCTTTCTGCCTTGAAACATACTGGAATAGTGAATTTCCTGCTGCGACAGCTGGCTTCCTGACTCCATCTTGGCTGCGGTATTGTAAAGCGCCGTCTTGATGCGTTTTCGCTCTTTCCTGATCTTGCTCGAAACACGGCTGCTGCAACCGTCCCCGGTCTTTACAACAGAATAAACACGCTCTGGTACCCGGGGATCGTGAAATATTGCCTCGGTCTTGCCCCAGGTTCTAAACACATGGATCCAGAAATCAATGCGGCGTTGCAGTTCCGGCGGACAGGGAAAATCACTGCTGCAGTGCAGCGTGTGCTGCGGCACCAGGTCGTGGGCCCGGGCCACGCCTGGGTCAGCCGTGAAGACAGCCGCATAGAACAGGATAACCAGTCCACACAATCCAGTCTTCTTCCCAATTTTAATCCCAGTCTTCAACCCAGTCTTCTTCACTTTTTTCCGGGGCAATGGCCTCCAACAACACCGGCCGTATTGTACGCGATTCCGTCTTGTGCACACTTAACAATCATGCGAAATAGCGTTGATAATGTCGAACAATTCTCTCCCGGTTGAATCACTCCTCGACATTATTTGACGGCAACAGGCTATAAACGATATAACCTGTGACTCAGCAATTACCCGTTACCAAATATGACATTAATAAAAGAAGCCGATCTGGTTGACAGTGTCGCAGATGCCCTCCAGTATATTTCTTTTTACCATTCTCCTGATTTCATCGATGCCATGTACCAGGCATATTTACGCGAGGAGTCTGACGCGGCAAAAAATGCAATTTCCCAGATTCTGATAAATTCCAGGCTGTCCGCAGAAGGCAAACGTCCAATATGCCAGGATACCGGTATCGTTGTTGTATTTGTCAAAGTAGGCATGCAGGTTACCTGGGAAAGCAGCAAGTCTCTCAATGACATGATCAATGAAGGGGTCAGGCGTGCTTACCTTGATCCGGACAACCCGTTACGGGCTTCCATAGTCGATCCGCCCATTGGTATTCGCAAAAACACCATGGATAATACCCCTGCGGTTATCCACACGGAAATGGTGCAAGGAGATACCGTGGACATCGTTGTGTCTGCCAAGGGGGGCGGATCAGAAAACAAGAGTAAATTTACCATATTGAACCCCAGCGATAGTGTGGTTGACTGGGTACTGGAAACAGTTCCAGAAATGGGTGCAGGCTGGTGCCCGCCCGGAATACTCGGAATTGGGCTTGGCGGAAGCGCCGAAAAGGCCATGATCCTGGCTAAGCAATCGCTGATGCAACCTGTTGACATCCAGCAGTTGATCGAACGAGGGCCCAGCACGCCGTCCGAAGAACTCAGGATTGAACTTTATGAAAAGGTCAACCGGCTCGGAATCGGCGCCCAGGGACTGGGGGGAGTCACCACCGTTCTCGATATCAAAGTGAACGAGTATCCTACCCACGCTGCTTCGTTACCGGTTGCGATGATCCCAAACTGTGCCGCCACCCGGCATGTGCATTTTTCACTTGATGGTACGGGTCCGGCTGTTCTCGATCAGCCCAGGCTCTCTGACTGGCCTGAAATTGTCCAGCAAAGGAATGACCAGACACTGTCAATCAACCTGGACACCGTAACAAGAGAGGAGACCCAGCAGTGGAAGCCCGGACAAACCCTGCTGCTGTCCGGAAAACTGCTAACCGGCAGGGACGCCGCCCACAAGCGTATTGCAGATTACTACTCGCGCGGTGAGGCCTTGCCAAACGGGGTCAATTTCAACGGCCGATTCATATACTACGTCGGCCCGGTGGATGCAGTGGGTGATGAGGCAGTCGGACCTGCAGGCCCTACAACTGCAACCCGCATGGATAAGTTTACCGAGCTGATGCTGGGCCAGGTGGGCGTGATGGGAATGATTGGAAAGGCAGAACGCGGAGCAGACACCATCGACAGGATTCGCCAGCATAAATCGGTTTACCTGGTTGCCGTGGGCGGTGCAGCCTATCTCGTCTCCAAGGCAATCAGGTCGTCAAGGGTTGTTGCCTTTGAGGATCTCGGAATGGAAGCAATTTATGAATTTGATGTTGACGAAATGCCGGTAACCGTTGCCGTAGACTGCAATGGCGAGTCGGTTCACCAGACCGGGCCGGCGAACTGGGCCGCAAAACTGAAAATCGCCGTACCTACTCTATAGTGTGTAAACCAGCAGCGCTGAAAACGACAAGCGAATTACTTATACGGGCGATCAGGTATAGATGACATATAGCATAAAAATGACCACGACGATGAAAATAATGGTCATTATGCTGCCGGCTTTTATAAAATCCGAGACATTGTAGCCCCCGGGACCCATTATCAGGGCATTTACCTGGTGAGTTGGAATCAGGAATGAATTGGATGTAGAGAGCGCAACGGTAAGGGCAAAAAGAGCAGGATTGGCACCGACTCCCACAGCAATATTAATCGCCAGGGGGACCAGCAGGACGGTTGCCCCGACGTTGGACATTACCAGGGTAAAAAGCGTAGACATGATCGCGATAACCACCTGGAGCACCCACACCGGCACATCTCCAAGGTAAAAAAGAATTTCCTGGGCTATCCATGCAGCGGTACCACTATTCTCCACTGCAATCCCCAGTGGAATAAGGCTGGCCAGCAAAAATACCGACTGCCATCCAATAGCGCGATAGGCTTCTTCGATCTTGATCACGCCGCTTAATATCATGCCGACGGCACCTGTCATGAGCGCGGCAGAGAGACGGATATCAGTAAATATAACCAGGAAAAGGGTCAGGGCAAAAAATGCCGCGGCATACTTCAATTTTTCCGGGCGTTGGTCTTCCCGCGGAAAATCAGTCACCACCACGAACTCATTTCTCATGTCAGCAATGGTGCCGAGATTTTCCCACTTGACGTGCAGAACCAGTGTATCGCCAGACTGCAGAACCAGTTCCGGAATATCATTATCAATGACATCATCAGCTCGAAAAACTGCCAGAACTGTCGCATCGTACCTTTTTCTCAGGCCAATTTCCCGGACAGCCTTTCCAATTACAGATGAATCCGGTGGAATTACTGCTTCAGCAATACCCGCACTGCTGGGACTCAGCACATCAGCAAATACATCCATTTCATTCTTTATACTGAGTGCGTATTCTTCGGCGAATTCGTGAACCGAATCACGGCGGCCCATGATCGCCATTTCACTGCCCACCCAGAATTCGGTATCGCCTCTTGGAGCAACAACCAGGTCATTGCCATTGCGGATAGCAATAATCCATCCGGCCCTTCCTGCAGCATCGATTTCAGACAGGGTTCTTGCAATCAGAGGGCTTTCCCGGGTCACCACACATTCGTAAACCTCGCCTTCGATTCCGTACACTTCACGAAAGTATTTCAGCATATTGCCCGATTCACCTGGCTTGTCCTTGATCACCGGTAACACAAACCGGCCAAGAAAGACGAAGTAGGCAATTCCGGATAAAAGCAGGACTATGCCGATTGGAGTCACGGCAAAAAGTCCAAACTGCTCTATCGGTACCCTGTTCGGATCTGCCTGGTTGGCATTGACAATCAGGTCGTTGAGCAGAATAAGGGGACTTGACCCAACCATGGTAATGGTGCCCCCGAGGATGGCGCAAAACCCCATTGGCATCAACAGCCTCGAGATTGGGAGATTTCCACGCCGGGCAATCCTGTTCACCACAGGCATGAATAATGCTGCGGCCCCTATGTTTTGAAGGAAGCTGGAAATAATTCCCACGGTACCGGAAATTATTGTAATTATTCGACTTTCAGTGCGTCCGCCGTGTTTTAAAATCAGCCCGGCTAGCTGACCCATCAAACCGGTACGATCCAGTCCTGCTCCAATTATCATGACCGCGATGATCGAAATCACCGCATTGCTGGAGTAACCGCTAAAGAGCTGGTCAGAGGTAACCAGGCCATCATATCCTGGAATCAGCGCGGTCAGTCCGACCAGCACCATAATGGATATCGCCGCAACATCCACCCTGACAACCTCGAATGCAAACAGATAAATAGTCAAAATCAGGATGGCGATTACGCCAACAATTTCAACCGTGAGGCTCAGGGTTTCGGGCACTAAATTCTGGTTCCGATTTTATTGTTAGAGATCTTTGCGCGGATAGAGGTTTTGTTCCCGGACAAGGCATCTTCCCAAGCAAAGAGGGTGTCTATGTGCAATATAATGACCGATTGAATGCGATGTCAACGCGATATGGGAACATAAAGATCATTCGTGCATGTTTCTTTTTAGGAGCCTCTGATTAAAACTGGGCGAATCAAGTTGCCCTATGAAATAGGAGCGGGCAAAATGATCAAGTACAAGGCGCCGCATGTTTATATAGTGCGTGAACGTAATAGCAGGGCTATTGCGAAGCCCGCCTTTATCTTTCTGGGCAACACAGGAATTGATTATTATGAACTCAAATTGATCGTTCATGTTTTATTCAGGGGTTCCTTACATATTTATACTGTCTACAATTAATCTGGTTCAGTCCTGCTAGCTTAACGTCATTGAAAATATTCTGCACTCTGGAAACTCACCGCGCATGCAGTACTATAAATTCAGTTATTTCCTATATTTTACTATAATATCACGAAATAAATTACTGTAATAAAAGCTAATTCCAGAATGCCCCTCATGTGGAGATGATCATACCGTCTAATCAATACTACCATCTGCAAATCTGTCTGTAGGAGCCTGGTTGCCGAAATGATATACAAATTTCCTTATGCCCGGCATGATGTCATTAATTGCCCGGGGTGAAATAAAATCGAACCATGCCAGAGCCAAATCAAAAACAGCATCCAAACTCAAATGCCCTCTCTGCGCTAAAAGTAACCGTCGCCTCTGCACTGTTGAGAATTTTGAGCCTGGTGCCGCTGCCGCTGGGGTATTGCGCGGGCATTCTTCTGGGCGAACTCATTTACTGGCTGTACGGGTCACGAAGGAAGGTTACCCTCACAAACCTGGCTGCCTGCTATCCAGAATTGAATTCAATGCAGATTCGGCGCCTGTCGAGGCAGCATTTCCACCATATGGTCATTGGCGTCTTTACGCTGTCAATTGCATGGTGGGCATCACCTAAACGACTGCAGCGCCTGTCCACATTTCACCATCGCGAACATCTCGATACTGCCCTGCAGCAAGGTAAAAATGTCATACTCATGGCGCCCCATTTCACCAGCCTGGAAATACTCGGCGGAATCCTGTTTAACGAGATGCCCATGACAAGCATGTACCAGCATCACCGCAATCATGCGCTCGATGCTGAAATCACCCGGCGGCGTACCCGGTTCGGATCCGTTCTGTATGATTACAAGAGTTCGCTAAAGGGGCTGGTTAAATCAATCAGGGAAGGCATTCCCTTTTATTACCTACCCGACCAGGATCCGGGGAAAACCCGCGGTGTTTTTGCGCCCTTTTTTGGAATCCAGACTGCGACCTTTCCAGCGTTAAGCAAACTGGCACGGCTTGGTAATGCCAGTGTTATTCCCTGTATGGCCCGGATCAGGAAATACGGTACTGGCATAGATATCATTTTTGCAAATGCCCTGCAGGACTACCCCACGGGGGACCCGGTAGAGGATGCGACAATCATGAACCATGCTATCGAACAGCTAATAGAAAATGCACCGGCCCAGTACTTCTGGTCCCACAAAAGATTCAAGACCAGACCGGACGGAGAAGACCCGTTTTACTGACTGGAATTCACCAGCGATGAGCCAGGCTATTCATCGATCCTCTCTCAAACCTGGACTGATTACTTTTTCCGGACAACATTTCGATGCGGTGATACTATCCGTGTTTTCTGTAACCAGAGATAATAATTATGACAAAGTCTGCGACCCGGACCATACAGCGCCAGGATAACCGGTTTCTCCATCCGTGGGAGGATATCAAGTCCCTGGGTGAAAACAAAAGAACGGTTATATCAAACGCGGACGGCATATATATTGAGGATTCAGACGGTAACAGGTTGCTCGATGCCCCCGCGGGAATGTGGTGTGTCAATATCGGTCACCGCCGCGAAGAAATGGCACAGGCAATTTACGACCAGGTCATGGAACTTACCTATGTCAGTCCATGGAGCCTCACCAGCACACCCGCCGCAACACTTGCGGAAAAACTCGCCCAACTGTCTCCCGGCGACCTCAATCATGTTTTCTATACCACCGGCGGCTCCACCGCAGTGGACTCTGCATTACGATTCGTGATGTTCAGAAACAATGTGCTGGGGATGGAGGAAAAGAAGCATATCATTTCCCGCACCAATGCCTACCATGGCAGCACCTACCTTGCTGCCTCGGCATCCGGTAAATCCAGCGACAAAAATTATCTCGACTTCGAAGATGAAACCTTTCACCATATTCCCGACCCGAATATGCTGGACAAGCCGGCGGAAATGTCAGACGCCGACTATTGCTCCCTCAGGGCACAACAACTTGAAGACAAGATTAATGAAATTGGCGAGGACCGGGTCGCTGCCTTTATTGCCGAACCCATTTTGGCATCTGGTGGTGTCATCCTTGCACCCGAAGGCTACCACGCTGCCTGTCTTGCAGTTTGCAGGAAGTACGACGTGGTGTACATATCTGACGAAGTGGTAACCGCATTTGGCCGGCTCGGGCACTTTTTTGCTTCCGAGGATGTTTTCGGCATTGTCCCGGACATCATTACCTGCGCAAAAGGAATCACCTCGGGATATATACCGCTGGGGGCATTCCTGGTCTCGGACCGATTGCTGGACTCCATATCTGCAGAGGATCCCAGTATTGTTTTCTCCAACGGATTCACCTATTCCGGGCACCCGGTAGCCTGTGTAGCCGCCCTGAAAAATATCGAAATTATGGAGCGTGAGGGCATTCTCGAGCATGCCAGGGATATTGCACCCTATTTCCAGGAGCAGCTGCAGACCCTCACTGACATTCCCATAGTGAGCAATGTCCGCGGCATTGGATTAATGGCCTGTGTCGAATGTGATATCAACCCGGGGAACAGCGATTCCCTGGCCGATAACTATGCAATTGGCAACAGGATCGACAAGCATTGCCAGGAGCTGGGCCTGCTGGTAAGACCTATAAACAGCATGTGTGTAATGTCTCCACCATTAATCATCACCCGGGAGCAGATCGACGAAATGGTAAGTATGCTGCGCAAGGGGATTGAGATGGCTATGCAGGAACATATTCGTGACAACAACCAGGCGCTGGGCAAAGTCGGAACTTTCCAGGGTTAAAACCATCCCGGCCGAAAAATTGGCTAAACAACCAGGCTGTAGTCGTTTTACTACGGCGTTCGGCGTAGCAGCGACGACAGTTGTAATTGCCCTTTCGACTCCAGCTATGGCATTCGCAGCACAATGCGTGCTGGCTCCGGAAAGGCAAATTGTTGATAGTTTGCTGGGCCGGGACAAGATTTCCGCTTTGCAGGCAACCACCAAAGTTGACGCAGCCAACAGCCTGATAGGGTCTGGCAGATTCTACACAGGGCTGATCGAGTGGGTATCGTCTCTGCCCCATGAGAGTCCGAATGACAGCGAGACCGCATTGACTGTGATTGAGCAAGAACTGAGGCTGCTGAAACAGGATTTCGAATCACGACCGACCGCTTCGACACAGCTGGCATGGGGGCTGGCAGCTGCTCATGGGGCAAGAGTGATGCTGGCCAGCAAACAGGTGCTTAAGGGAATTAAACTTGCCGGTACGGCTATAACCACCCTGCAACAATACCAGCAAGCACCTGACTCGAGCGAACAGGGACGGGCCGCTGCCTCATTTGCGATTGGGATGTTTTATATTTACAGCAATGCCATCCCCCCGGAGTTTCAATGGGCGAGTAGCCTGATAGCCAAAACCGGGACGCCTGAACAGGGCAGATCACTGATTGAAATGTCGATTCAGAACTCTACTGTGCTTGCCCCGGAAGCGGTGAGAGCTCTTTTACTGGAAACCCCGTGGCAGACACCGCTTTATTGCGACTATATGAAACTGTCCCGGCAGATGGTCGATTCCTATCCGCAAAACCCTGACCTCTCCATCGCCCGCCAGGCTCTGCTGCTTCGCTGCGGATATCCCGAAGCGGCGCTGCAGGAAAACTCAAGAATCGTCGACGAGATAAATCAGGGTATTTTCAGGGGATACTACGATGAAAATTACCCCACGTTATTATTGCATGGGCGGCAACGCGCTCTGGCGGACCTGGGTTACGTGGACAAGCTGGAGGCGGACGAAAATGGTCAATTTGCAGACCACTTCCAGCAATACGCTCTGGCGAATGCCCTCGATGTCATGGGAAATCGAACCAGGGCAAAAATACTGTATAACCAGCTCGCAACTGGCCGGAATACGCCAGAATCGATAAAAATTAACGCAACAGCCAGACTCCGAATTCCCTATAGTCGCCGGGAAACTATTCAGGCACAAAGAAGTCTCACTATGGCAATCTGCTTCGACAACTAGTGTAGTGTATGAATATTTTTGAGCTTGGCTCGATTTCCTCTCCCCGCCTGTTATTTGGTGGCGCCTACAGCAATCTCCAGGCAACACGTGCCTTGATCGAGGAAACAGAACGAAGGGAAATACCGCCTGACCAGGTGATTTGTACAGGCGACATTGTTGCTTATTGCGGTGATCCGCAGGAAACAACGACAACTATCCGGGAATGGGGCTGTCATGTTGTGATGGGGAACTGCGAGGAATCAATCGCTTTCGATAAACAGGATTGCGGCTGCGGCTTTGAAAAAGAATCGCTGTGTGCTTCGCTGTCCGTTGACTGGTACAGCCTGGCGCTGCAGCAGGTAACCCCCGAAAACAAGTTATGGATGAGAGGCTTACCGAGACAGATTAATTTCAGTTTTGGCACTAAACATTTTGCTGTTATCCACGGCAGCATCGACAACATAAGTGAGTTCATTTTCGACTCTTCCAGCACATCAAGAAAACGTGCAAGCCTACTTGGCCTAGAAGTGGATTGCGTAGTAGGCGGCCATTGCGGCATACCTTTCGGCCAGTCCATAGGCAGTCGTTACTGGCTCAATCCGGGGGCCATCGGCATGCCCGCGAATGATGGAAAATCAAACACGTGGTACATGCTGCTGCAAAGTTTTGAGGATAAAATCCGCGCCAGCTGGCACACCCTCCGATTTGATACTCGAGAAACTGTTCGCGCCATGTCTGCCCGAGGATTGCCGGTCGACTATCAGGCTACCCTTGAAAATGGCCTGTGGCCATCGATGTCGGCATTACCCGAGATATCCGCCAGGCGACAGGGAATTCCACTGCACCCGCCTGCCCTTCTGGTCACCTGAATAATTATTCGAGTTAAAGTTCCCCGATAGCACGCTTCCCTGACAGGTAGGCACCGTGTGCGGTGTTGAGGAAGTCACCCGAAGTAGCTTCTCCGGCAAAATAAAGGCATTCATCAAGCGATGAGGCAAGTACCTGGCGCATGCCGGTCTTGCCGGGCACCTGAGAAGAATAGGCTCCACGAATCCAGGGGTCGTAGCCCCAGGCGCTTACCTTGAACTCGCGCAGTTTGTTTCGAATCCTGCTGCCAAAAATGTCTACCAGAGCATCCTCGAGATAGGTTTTTGAGGCTTCTGGTCCCTGCTTTTCCAGCCACCAGGCAAATCGACCCGCGGTGCTGGTAAATACACAGGGGGTATCAAAAGGTCGAATTGTAATTGCCATGGATACCTCGCTATTACTGTATTGGATGTTGCCCGGGGTATCCGCATCAAACGCGTTTTTGTCAACACTGAAGATCTGATAGTTGCAATTTCCCAGTGGCAGTGCATCGATTGCGTCGTGTTTGGATTGTGGCAATGCGGGCTTAAAGGATATCTGACCTGACGCAAGTACCCCCGTGGATACCGTTATGATCACCTTGTCAGCCCTGATAGTCCCCTGGTTCGTTTCCACTACGACCGGGCGACTGCTCCAGTCGATAGATGTTACCGCAGTATTCAGTTTTACCGGGCAATCCTGCCCATGCCTGGCAATCAGCGCACCATACCCGGCTTTAACCGGCCAGTCTTCATCCGTTTCGTTGTATTCGATCACGTCCTGTACTGCAACCTGATTAATATCGTTGGAGTGCATCAATGACATCCAGTAGTAAAAATACGGAGCCCATTCGCTGGAGGCATCTATTCCATCGATAGCGGGACTTCCCGGGGAGTCCCGGTATATCTTTTCCATTTTGGAAAAGCATTGTTTTTCGAAATCGAGAAATTCCTTTTCTTTTCCGACAGGAAGCCACTCATGGTTGGAAAAAATTGAATTGCTGTAGTTGTCATCCCCTGTATATTCAAAACCAAGCTGATCGGCAATCTCCACGAAAGGATTCAGGCTTGCACTATGCATCCAGTGACATCCAAGGTCCACGGGAATCTTGTCTTCCAGGTATTCGGTCAACCCTCTGCCTCCAATCCTGTGTGAAGCTTCAACAACGATATGGCTGATATCCTGCAACTTTGCCTGTTTCGATGCACCCAATCCTGCTGCCCCGGCGCCTATGATGACGAGGGGGTAATCTGCGGTCGTACTTTTCATTTGTTCTGCCTGTTTCGAGTTGTATGAAACGTATATTGAATGTTTATTCAGTATATTATATAATCATTCAATATTAATTTCAATCACGAGACCCTATCATGTTGGACAAAACCAAAACACCGGCAGAATCTGGCAAAGACTTTAAGAAACAGAAACTTATCGAGGCAACAATCCGCACAATCAGCGAGTATGGGCTTTCAAAGACCACTGTTGCAAAGGTAACAAAGACAGCCAGGATGTCTGCCGGGATAGTCAATTTCTATTTCGACAGCAAGGAAAAATTACTCCTGGGCACATTACAGTCAATGAGTGATGAGTTCCGAATTCAAATCCAGCACGCAATAGCCAGTTCAACCCAGCCTCTGCAAAAAATCAGGGCTATTGTTGACTGCTACTTCAGCCTTCCTCTATGCGACGTTGAAAAAATTGCCGTGTGGTGGGCTTTTTGCAGTGAAAGTGGTGCAAGAAAAGAGTATATGAAAATCTGCGGTGACCAGGACGCCTGGTTTCACCAGATGCTGCATACTGAAATCAGCTGCATTTGCCCTGACTACGCGGTTCCGGTATCCCGGGCACTGGCAATATCCCGTGGGCTGGAAGGAATTATTGACGGCTACTGGCAGGATTTCCTCTATCAACCGGACAGCTTCGATCCGGATCTGGCCAGGTCCACATGCCTGGATTTTCTCGACACCGTGTTTCCTGGTAGCGCGTCAGCATTGGGCGCCGATGGCCTTAAACCGGAAGTGATCGGGGAAAGCGAATGCCTTCCAACATGGACCTACTACGATGAAGAATTTCTTGAACTGGAAAAGAAGGAGCTTTTCCGAAAAAACTGGCTGGTCGTAGGGCACATTTCTGATATGCCGGAAGCAAGGGACTACCTGACCCTGGATGCTGTGGGTGAAAGGGCGATTGTGATTCGCGGCAACGATAACAAGATCCGGGCATTCCATAATGTTTGCCGCCACAGGGGCGCCAAATTGAAGGATTCCCGGTCCGGTAAATGTGCCCATGCGCTGTCCTGCCCGTTCCATGGCTGGACCTACCAGCTGGATGGAAAATTAATCGCAGTTCCGGCGGAAAATACCTTCGATTCGCTCGATAAATCTGCCAATGGCCTGGTACCGCTGGATATGGAAATCTGGATGGGATTCATTTTTATCCGATTCGATAGCCGCAACCTCGGTGCTTCCAGTAGCGTTAAAGAGCAGATGCAACCTGTAGAAAAACACTTTCAGCTTTACCGCATTGAAGACATGGTTCCGCTTGAAAATACCCGCTTTGAAGAACTCCGTCCTTACAACTGGAAGATCATTCATGACATCGACAACGAAGGCTACCATGTCCCCGTGGGGCACCCCGCCCTTCAACAACTATATGGCAAGTCCTACATTGATACAGATGTTGACGGGGTCTCGGTGTCACACGCATGTATCAACGAAAAACCGGGGCGTTTATGGAGTGTGAAAAACTACCAGAAGCTGCTGCCGGGATTCGATCACCTCCCCGAAGATAACCAGAAGCTGTGGTGGTATGGTGCCGTATTCCCAAGCATGATGTTCGGGTTGTATCCGGATTCCATAGAGTTTTATATGACCTTGCCTGTGACCACGAAATCGACCATTTATCGCGGTGGCTCCTACGCGCTGCCGGACTCCCGGCGCGGGATTGAGGCAGTGCGATACCTGAATCGCAGAATAAACACAGAAACCGAAAAGGAGGACGAAAGCTTCGTAAGATGGATGCAGGAAGGGATGCAGTCGAGCGCATTTCCTGAACAGAACCTGTCAAAAACCGAACAGGGCGTTCTCAGATTCCACAAGCGCATTCAGTCACGCATACCTGTTTCCAATCTCAGGGAACATCCCGGCAAAGGCCGGGTTATTTCTGCTAACGAAAGGCTTTCCTAGGCATCGTCTGCTGTTGCCATCTGCATATCCCGCTGCCTCTGTTTTTCCTGCCGGAACATCAGCCAGCCGGCAAGAATTATACCGATAGCAACAGTGATGATATGGGAATACCTGAGTCACACAGGCGATTAAATTATTATTAATGCACTTGCTACAAATAGTTTTGGCAGAATAACCCAGGTAATTTGATTTTCCATGACGCCGCGATTCGAGGGATTTCCCGTTTTTACCATAAACTTTCGGTATTCCCGACCCCGGGATTGCCCCGGGGTATAGATTGCCGGGCGAATGGGTATAAACTATGCACTGTTTCCCCCATCACCCCACTACAATTCAGTAACCCAGTCCAGCGCCCATGAATATCAACCGCCGAGTTGCCCTGATCGGTGTCACCGCCCTTATCGTCGGTGCCTATGTGCAGATGTTTGGTTTTAACTTTCCGTTTAAAAAATTGGCCATGCAAAACCCTGGAATTGAAGGTTTCTTTTGGCCGCAACAAAAAGCTCTTTCAGATTTTAGACTTGTCAGCAGCAGAAACACGCCCTATGAACTCAAGGACATCAGTGGGAAATGGAGCTTTGTTTTCTTTGGATATACCCACTGTCCAGATATCTGCCCAATCACTATGAATACACTGCGCCTGGCACGGGATCAAATGAATTCGTCTGCAGAAGTATCCCTGGATAATGTGAAATTTTTATTCGTATCCGTAGACGGGGAACGTGATACACCGGCCCATCTGGATAACTATATTGGATATTTCGGCGAAAATTTCCAGGCAGCCACCGGTTCCAGGGAGCAGGTGGATTCACTTACCAATCAGCTTGGTGTTCCTTATACCATTGATGCGCACAATCCCGGTGACACCGAATACCTGGTGGGACACAGTGGGGCTATTTTCCTGATATCTCCTACTGCTCACCTCGCCGCAATTTTTCATGCCCCCCATACTGCAGAGCAGATTACCCGCCGCTTTATGGAAATACTACGTTTTTACGCAAGTCAACCTTGACTGGTTAATCCTGACTGGCTCCCTGCAATTTTCTTTTTGTTGCAAAAAATGCCTGCAAGAGCTGCCGGCAATCGTTCTCCAGAACACCAGCTTCCACCCGACAGTGATGGTTCAGGAAAGGTGATTCAAGCAGGTTGAGCTGGCTGCCAACCGCACCTGCCCGTTCATCACGACATCCAAATACCACGCGATCGATCCTGGCGTTGAGTATAGCCCCGGCGCACATGCAACAGGGCTCAAGGGTGACATACATCGTGGTTCCAGTGAGGCGGTAATTTTCAAGGGATTTTGCGGCGGCGCGTATGGCATTGATTTCGGCATGGGCACTGGGGTCATGAGTTGCAATGGGGTTGTTGCTGCCCGTACCGACTATGACGCCGGTATGGACAATCACTGCTCCAACCGGAACCTCGCCTGCACTTGCAGCTGAATTGGCGAGTTGCACAGCCTGCGCCATGAACCCCCGGTCAATTTTACCCTGGCTTACTCCCACTCGATGGTAGCAGGAGGCTTGCCGGAAATATCATAGGTCACCCTGCTGATGCCCCGAACCTCATTGATAATCCGGTTGGAAATATTGGCCAGCACATCATAGGGAATTCGCTTCCAGTCAGCCGTCATGAAATCCACCGTTTCAACCGCCCTCAAGGCGATGACATATTCGTAGGCACGGTTATCCCCGACCACGCCTACAGACTTAACCGGAAGGAAAACCGCAAATGCCTGGCTTATCTCATCATAAAGACCATTGGCATACAGCTCTTCGAGGTAGATTGCATCCGCGAGCCGGAGAATATCGGCAAATTCGCGATTTACCGCTCCCAGTATGCGAACCCCCAGCCCCGGTCCGGGAAAGGGATGACGATAGATCATTTTCTCTGGCAGGCCAAGTTCTACACCAATTCGCCGCACCTCATCCTTGAAAAGCTCTCGTAGCGGTTCGAGCAACCGAAGATTCATGTCTTTCGGCAGGCCGCCGACATTGTGATGAGACTTTATTACCTTGGCCTTGCCGTGCTTGTTACCCGCAGATTCGATGACATCCGGATATATCGTTCCCTGGGCAAGCCACCTGGCATTATCTATCTTGCCAGCTTCGCGTTCGAATATTTCGATAAACAGCTTGCCAATTATTTTTCTTTTCTGTTCGGGGTCACTGACCCCGTCGAGACGTGAAAAGTACTCGTCACCGGCATCAATCCTTATCACCTTGACTCCCATATGATGTGCAAATGTTTCCATCACCTGGTCCCCTTCGTTGAGCCGCAGCAATCCCGTGTCAACGAAAATACAAGTCAACCTGTCTCCTATTGCCCGGTGCAATAGTGCCGCAACCACCGAAGAATCAACTCCCCCGGATAATCCAAGAATAACGTGATCTTGCTGCACCTGGCTATGCACCGACGATGTCAGGCTCTCTATGATATTGGCCGCAACCCAGTCGTTACCGCAGCCGCAGATTCCCTTTACAAAACTGGAAAGCATTTCCCGACCCTGGGTGGTATGGGTCACCTCGGGATGGAACTGCACACCATAGTAGCTGCGCGACTCATCAGCAATAATTGCTATCGGGCAACTGGCGGTCTGGCCGACAATACTGAATCCATCCGGGAGTGCAGTCACCTTGTCGCCATGACTCATCCATACTGCGAGTGTCTGGTTTGCCTTTCCAGTGAGACTGCAGCTGGAGAGAGTTTGGACCACGGCGTGACCATATTCCTGATGGATTGCATTTTCAACTTCACCCCCGAGCTGGTGTACCAGGGTCTGCATGCCGTAACAAATTCCCAGCACCGGCAGCCCAGAGTCGAAAACTATTGCCGGAGCCCGGGTTTCCTCATCCTCGTAGGTGGAAGCGTGGCTGCCCGACAATATGAACCCCCTCGGGTTAAATTCTGTGATTCTGGCAGGATCTACATCGTAGGGGAAAATTTCACAGTAAACCCCAAGCTCCCGGATACTGCGGCCTATCAGCTGGGTGTACTGTGCACCAAAATCCAGGATCAGTATGCGGTCCTGGTGAGGATCCCTGTCACTCATTTCCCGAGTAAGTACGAGTGAAGGTTCGTGCTGTCAGCGAATTGCGACCAGCCATCAGTTGCGCTGGTAATTTGGGGCCTCTTTAACAATGGAGACATCATGCACATGGCTTTCCTTCATGCCGGCATTGGTAATCCGGACCAGCCGGGTATTGTTTCGCATAGCATCGATTGACGGACTGCCGGTGTAACCCATGCTGGCCCGCAATCCACCCATCAACTGGTGAATAATGTTCACCATGGGGCCCTTGTATGGGACCCGGCCTTCAATTCCCTCGGGCACCAGCTTGTCAGCGCTGTCAACGTTATCCTGGAAATAACGATCCTTTGAACCTTTCTGCATTGCCCCGAGTGATCCCATTCCCCGGTAGGCCTTGTATGATCTGCCCTGGTAAATTTCTATTTCACCCGGGGATTCATCCGTTCCGGCAAGGACCCCCCCGACCATAACGGCGTTGGCACCACAGGCGATACACTTGGCAATATCACCCGAATAACGTATTCCGCCATCGGCAATGAATGGCACCCCCGTGCCTTCCAGGGCGGAGGCCACCTGCTGAATCGCATAAATCTGCGGCACACCAACCCCCGCGACAATCCGGGTCGTACATATGGAACCCGGGCCGATTCCTACCTTGACACCGTCGGCACCGGCCTCGACAAGGTCCCGGGCTGCCTCGGCAGTCGCAATGTTTCCGCCGATAATCTGGATACCGGAATACTCTTTCCGGATCAGTGCTACCCGTTCTATCACCCCCCGCGAATGGCCATGAGCGGTATCTACGACACCCGCATCCACACCGGCGTTCACCAGGAATTCCACACGCTCATCTGTATCAACCCCTGTTCCCACTGCAGCTGCAACCAGCAGCCGGCCATGTTCATCCTTACAGGCATTGGGAAAATCAGAGGATTTCTGGATATCCTTGACGGTAACCAATCCCTTAAGCTCAAATTTATCGTTTACCACCAGGACTTTCTCAATCCGGAAACGGTGCAGTAATGCTTCAATTTCTTCGGAGCTTGCACCTTCACCTGCAGTCACCAGCCTTTCCTTAGGGGTCATAACTTGGTCGACCGGGGTTTCCATATTTTTTTCAAAACGGAGGTCCCGTCTGGTAACAATCCCTATCACCCGGGGGCCGTCGACAACCGGCACACCGGAAATATTGTGTAATTGCATCAGCGCAATCAAATCCCTGACCCTGGCTGATTTGTCTACTGTTACCGGGTCGGTAATAACACCGCTTTCGAATTTTTTTACCCGGGATACCTCCATGGCCTGAATTTGTGGCGTAAGGTTGCGGTGAATCACCCCAACCCCTCCTTCCTGGGCCAGGCAAATAGCCGCATTGGCACCGGTAACGGTATCCATGGCCGCAGAAACAAGCGGAATATTGATGCTAAGGTCGCGGGTGAAACGAGTCTTCAGGTCTGCATCCCTGGGCAGGGTATCGGATTTTGCAGGAACCAGAAGTATGTCATCGAAGGTGAGTGCTAAATCTATATGTTCCATCGACGGATTATACAGCAGTGATCCGGTTTATAGAACGGGGGTGCAGGAAAATCGCCACCGATGCGAAAAATGTTTCGGCGAATCTGTTGCTTAACCCTGACAGATTACTATACCCCCCAGAGGTTTTTCCGGTACTTCTTCATCAGGTTTTTTACGTTGTCCACGTAGGACTGTGTCTCCGGGAAAGGGGGTACGCCGTTGAATTTGATGACTGCATTCTCCCCGGCATTGTACGCTGCAAGTGCCAGTTCCAGGTCGAAATCGAACAGGGTAAGAAGATCCCGTATATACCTTCCCCCACCCTCATACTTTCGACCGGATCCGAGCGCGACGACACGCCATACCTTTTTGCTGTTTCAGGCATCAGCTGCATTAACCCCTGTGCCCCCTTGGGAGAAATGGCTTCGGGGTTAAATGATGATTCGATATGTACTATCGCTTTAAGCAAGGCGGGTTCCAGCCCAATTTTATTCGCTTGTGAAATTATCAGGTCATCGTAACGGGATGCTATGGGTGTAAGTGGCCGGGTCCGGGATGTCGACGACCCCGAAGGCCGGTCAGCGAGACCGAAATAATCATCGACGCCGTAGTTCTTTACGAAGGTATAGCCGGCAAGATCATTGCGCGGATGATCGGTAATCAACTTGTTTCCCTGTTGGTCGACATAGACATAAATCGAAGCCGCCCATAACGGTGACAACGTCACCAGAAAGACCCCCAGAATACAGCTTACCCTGAACATTACATATGTAACCTAAGTTGCTGATTAATCGTATTTAGTTATTATGTTGCTGATAATACCACGAATCCCCGGGACAACACATTTCCCATTCATCTATGATATAAAGATAATTTTATATCCCACAAGTAGAGGCCATGACCAAACTGCTAACTGCATTGCGTGCTGCAGCTGAAAACACCAGGCTGCGAATTCTATCAATTTTACGCAATAGTGAGTTGACAGTGTCAGAGTTAGTAGAAGTTCTCGGGCAAAGCCAGCCCAGGGTTAGCCGCCATCTTAAGCTTTTATGTGATTCAGGTCTATTACAACGCTACCAGGAAGGTGCATGGGTATTCCATCGCCTCGCTGATTCAGGTTCGGCGGAGAAACTGGCGAACGGGATTGTTGATATGATCGACGTTGACGATCCGGACTTTGCACAGGACAGGGAGCGCCTGAAAGTGATAAAGGCCCGAAATGCAGCGCGAGCATCACAGTACTTCAGCAAAAATGCCGCCGAATGGGACAGTATCAGGCAAATGTCGGTGCCAGACAGGGATATCGAAAATAGCCTGGTTGATTCTCTGGATGTGATGGACAACGGCTTGTTCCTGGACCTCGGCACAGGTACGGGTAGAATGCTGCAAATATTTTCACCCTGGTTTAAACGCTGTATTGGTATCGATCTGAGCCGCGAAATGCTCCAGGTCGCGAGGTCAAACCTTGACTCCTCAGGGGTTACAAATTGTACCGTCAGGCAAAATGACATTAACAGCCTGCCCTTTGACAATGATTTCGTTGACGCTGTTACCATACACCAGGTATTGCACTACATTGACCAGCCGGATGCAGTAATTGCCGAATCAGCGAGAGTGATGAAGCCAGGGGCACAACTCATTGTCGTTGATTTTTTACCCCATGACCTTGAGTTTCTGCGGGAAAAACATGCGCACCTCAGGCTCGGTATATCCGAACAGGCAGTGGCAAACTGGGCGGCACATTGCGGACTGACGGTCACCAGTACCCGATATTTTCACCCGGACCATTCCAGGACCGATTCGCTTGATATTGGAGTATGGTACTTGAAAAAGTGAAATCAGCACCAACTTCCAGAGTTGGATTGCAACCCTGCTATGCTTGAGTGGAAATATAATTGACCCACATAATTCAACAGCTTATAGGGCAATTAGTGGTATGATTCGCGACAGGAAAATACCGGATTATGGGGTAACCGGAACTGCATCCAGCACCAGAATTGCGACCACCTGCCTGGTAGCGGCCTCAACTCCGGGTAATCGGTCGAGCGTTGGACGACACTGGCACCCAAACAGCATTATTTCAATATAGCGATGCGTCAAATACCCAAGGAACCTCTGAATAAAACATGAACGACCAATTTGAGTCCAAAATAATCAATTTCTGCGTTGCCCAGAAAGATAAAGGCGGGCTACGCAATAGCCCTGCTATTACGTTCCCGCATTTTATAAACCTGGGGCGCCTTGACCTTGATCATTTTAAATTTCAACTTGATTCGCCCAGTTTTATTCAGAGGCCCCTTAACCGAATCAGCAAATCGATTTTACTGGCGGGTTTCTGTCTGTTGGTTGTATTTACAGGCACGAACCCGGCCTTTGCGTCTGCATTGAGTGAACTTGAAACGACTGCGATGCCCCAGTCCGGGGAAAAACAGTCCAGGTCAACGAAACTCATCAACTATCTGATTGACAAGTCCCATTACCGCAAGATTTCACTGGATGACAGCTTTTCCGAAAAGGTTCTGGAAAGATATATTGTATCTCTGGATCCTTCACGAAGTTTTTTCCTGGGCGAAGATATTTCACATTTCGAGGTACTGAAGCACGAGATCGATGATTACATTAAACAGGGCAATATTGATCTCGCTTACGCCATTTTCAAGGTTTACCGGGCACGGGTAAACCAGCGAATTGAATTTGCCCTCGAGCGCCTGGACCAGCCTTTCGATTTTACCATCGAAGAAGTATTCATTCTTGACCGTGAAAATGTGGATTGGGCTGAATCTATGGAAGAACTGGACGATGTCTGGCGCAAGCGAATCAAGAACGACATCCTGAATCTGCGTCTTTCCGGAAAAGCAACACTGGAAATCAAGGAAACGCTGGAACGCCGATATACCCACATCGCGCGCCGAACCCGTCAATTCAAGTCCGAAGATGTCTTCCAGAGTTTTATCAACGCATACGTTGGCACCATCGAACCGCATACCAGCTACTATTCGCCCCGGGGTGCTGAAAACTTCAAGATACAAATGCGACTGTCACTGGAGGGTATTGGTGCCGTATTGCAGACAGACAATGAACATACCCTGGTCAGGAGAGTCATACCGGGTGGGCCCGCTGACCTTTCTGGAGCGCTTAAATCTAACGACCGAATTATCGGTGTTGGCCAGGAAAATGCAGAGATTGTCGATGTAATTGGATGGCGACTGGATGACGTGGTCGAACTGATCCGGGGCCCCAAAGAGACAATTGTGAAACTTGAAATACTGCCTGCAGATACCGGCCTGAATGGAGAATCTGAAGTCATTACCATCGTACGGGATAAAATCAAACTGGAAGAGCAGGCCGCCAACAAACGGTTACTTGAGCTTGAATCCGAACGTGGAAGTTCCGTGGTCGGGGTCATTACCCTGCCTTCCTTTTACAGCGATTTTGAAGGCAGGAATGTAAACAATCCCGATTACCGCAGTACTACCAAGGATGTCAGTGTGCTTCTGCAGGAACTTAAATCTACAGGCATAGATGGACTGGTAATTGACCTCAGGGGCAATGGTGGCGGCGCACTGTCTGAGTCAATTTCACTGACCGGGCTGTTTATCGAACAGGGCCCTGTGGTACAGGTACAAAATTCGAATGGCAGAACCCAAATTGACCGCGACCCCGATCCGGAAATAGCATACGAGGGGCCACTCACCGTGCTTGTAGACCGGTATAGTGCAAGCGCATCGGAAATTTTTGCCGGTGCAATCCAGGATTACAATCGCGGATTGATAATTGGTGAACCGACATTTGGCAAGGGCACAGTGCAAAATCTGGTCAGCCTTAACCGCTTTGTAAACTCAGATGAAGACCTCGGCCAGCTTAAAATTACCATCGCACAATTTTTCAGGGTAAATGGCGACAGCACCCAACACCGGGGAGTTGTTCCTGATATTACATGGCCATTTTCCGGGCAAAATGAAGAATCCGGGGAAAGAATGTTCGAAAATGCGATTCCCTGGCGTCAGATTGACAGTGTTTCCTACTCACCGTTTCAACCATCTCTTGATTCAGATGCGTTAGAGAAGGCGATCGAACGGCATCTAGGCAGAATTGAAAACAACCCTGAATTCATCTACACCCAGGAAGTGACTCGGATAAACCGCAAAAATCGCGAGAAACTTGCTGTCAGCCTGAAGCAGGAGCAGAGGGAGGAGAACCGGAGAATCAGGGATATCGAATTGCTCGCACTGGAAAATCACCGGAGGCAGGCGCGCGGTGAAAAAACATTTGATTCAATCGAATCACTCGAGGCGGAACAGGATCAATTGATTAAGGATGTCGAGAACAATCGAGACGATGATCGGGAACCTGATGCATTCCTGCTAGAGAGCGCTAAAATCCTTGTTGACTACAGTTACTTCCAGCAAAGCTATCAAACCCCGGGGGATGCGACACTGGTAAACCAGGCAACCCCGGAAGACTCTTCAACTCTCAACAACTAGCAACTATCCAAAGCGCTGTGGCGGTGATCCATGCCATAGCAACAAACCACCAACCTATTTTCGTTTAGCCCAACGCAGAACGAATTCTGGCACATGCAATTTTCCCTATTTTCCAGGAGTTTCAAGGCGCATAGCGGCATCCTGCAATTGATGGATGACCTCGGCAAGGCAGGGAACATGGAAGGCGAAATTTTTATGCTGGGAGGTGGGAACCCGGCAGCAATACCCGAAATGCAGGCGTGTTTTCGGGAAGAAATGGTGTCGCTCATGGAATCCGGTAATGACTTCGAAAAAATGACCGGCAGTTATGACGCACCCCAGGGCAACCTGAAATTTATTTCCGCACTGGCCAGGCTCCTCAATGACGAGTTTGGGTGGCCTGTAACAGAACAAAACATTGCGGTTACGAATGGAAGCCAGGCAAGCTTTGGAATCCTTTTTAACCTGTTTGCCGGAAAGTTTCCGGATGGCTCATCCAGGAAAATACTGCTGCCACTGACCCCGGAGTATATCGGATACTCTGACGTGGGTATTGGTGACACCAACCTGTTCGAGTCGCGCCAGCCAGTCATTAGTATAGAAGATTCCAGCAGTCGCTATTTTAAATACTCAGTAAATTTTGACTCACTTCAACTAGGCGACAGTCACGGGGCGCTATGTGTATCACGCCCCACCAATCCAACTGGCAATGTGCTAACCGATGAGGAAATCCTGCATTTGAGGAATCTGGCAGGGCAACATGGGATTCCACTGATAATCGATGGGGCATACGGACTGCCTTTCCCTGGAATTGTGTTTACCCATGCAAACCCGGTATGGGACGACAATATTGTGCTCTGCCTGAGTCTTTCCAAGCTGGGATTGCCCGGTGTGCGTACCGGAATTGTAATAGGCGCCCCCGGCCTGATTGAGCTGGTGAAAGGATCGAATGCAGTGTTCAATCTTGCCCCCGGCAGGTTTGGACCGTCCCTGGTTAACCGTCTTACCACAAGCCGCAGGCTGATCGACCTGAGCCAAAAGGTAATCCGGCCTTATTACCTGGATCGCGTGGATCATGCAGTTAAGTTCGTAAATCATATTATGGCTGACCTGCCGGTAAGAATACATAAGCCAGAGGGCGCAATTTTTCTCTGGTTGTGGTTTGAGGACCTTCCCGGGGGCAGTGAAAGGTTATACCAGGCACTCAAGGATAGAGGCGTATTCATAATTGCCGGCCATCATTTTTTTCCTGGACTGGAGCAGGAATGGGAACACCGGCACCAGTGTATAAGGGTTTCTTACGCCGGGGACCCGGCACAGGTCGAAAAAGGTCTGACCATAATTGCCGACGAGGTACGACGGGCATATGATTGACGGGCATATCATTGACATAGGCATCACTGGATAGGCACTATATTCCGATGGCAAAACTCCTTGTATTTAATGAAAGAAACGACACCCGGGTGCCTTTCCTGCGTGGCATGCTGGTCAAGTCACTGCAGGGTGCAGGGCTGGAGTTTGTCGAGGCATACAATGTCGCTTCGGATTTACGCGATGAAATGGAAGACAGTGACAGTACAGAAATTTCCATATCAGAGTTACGTGAAAAAATTGAGGAGATACTGGCCGAAGATTTTCCCGGGAAGGTTCTGTCCCGCTATAAGAAAGAAGACCTCTCGCCAGAAAACCTGAAAGTTGTAGCAGAAGATGGCAGCAGTGATGCTTTTTCCAGGGGTGTCCATGTCCAGAGATTGCAAATCAGTGCCATTCCCGATGCACTGTGCAGCTCCATAACCCGGAAAATCCACAGTTACCTTATAAAAAACAAGATTCGAGAGATAAGCACTATGGAACTTACTGCATTGACCTATTCCATGGTCAAAGAGGAAGTGGACCAGAAGCATGCTGATTTCTACCTTGTCTGGAGAGCCTTCCTCAATGACAATTTCCCCCTGCTACTCCTGATAGGCGGCATCCCCGGCAGCGGCAAGAGCACTATTGCAACCGAAGTCGCTAACAGGCTGGGCATTGTCCGAACACAGTCTACCGACATGCTCCGGGAAGTAATGCGTATTTTAATTCCAGAGAAGCTGTCCCCTGCTTTGCATACATCGTCATTTAACGCCGGTAAGAAAATGCACCTTCCCGAGCTGGATGATAAATCCGATGATCACATGTTATATGGGTTTCAAATGCAGTCGGAAATGGTTGAAGTGGCCAGTGAGGCGGTAATTCAGCGAGCCCTGAATGAAAATGTCTCAATGATCGTGGAAGGTGTTCACGTTCGACCTTCCCTGCTTGGGCACATCAAATCCGGAGAGGCAGTAGTGGTACCAGTATGCCTTGCGATACTGAACAAGAAACGCCTGATCAAATTTATCAAGGGCAGATCTAGTGAAAACCGGCAACGTCGGGCCAAACGTTACCTGGCAAACATAGATGATATCCTGCTCCTCCAGGACGTGCTGGTTTCTGAAGCCGATAATGCAGATATCGAAATCATAGACAACCACAACATCAACGATACCACCACGGAGATCATCAATATCATAATCCAGACTATTGCGGCAACATACAAGGGGAAAATTATGAACTTGAGAAAACAATACTCATGACCTCGGAAAGATACCGCGGCCTGGTCATAATACTGGATGGTCTTGGCGACCGCCCCTGCCCCGAGCTTGGGGGGCTGACTCCACTGCAACATGCTGAAACACCGTTCCTCGACAAGCTGGCTGCCGCGAACCAGACCGGGCTGATGGACCCGATAATGCCCGGACTTCCTGTTGACACCCATACCGGCGTCAGCATGCTGTTCGGGTTACCTCCCCACGAGGCAGCGGGTTTATGCCGTGGCCCGATTGAAGCGGCAGGTATTGACCTTGATATTGCGCCCGGGGATGTATTGCTCAGGGCAAATTTATGCACCGTTGCTCCTGATGATGATGGATTCCGGCTGCTTGATCGCCGGGCCCAGCGTATAAGTGACGGCGTACCCGAGCTCTGTGAAGCACTTCAGGGCATCTCGCCGGGAGCTGGTATACAGGCATCGCTTCACCCGGCAACTCACCATCGCTGTGTTTTGCGCTTGAGGGGTGCCGGGTTGTCTCCGCTGGTTACTGACTCTGACCCTGGGGGCAAAAATATCTCGCAAGGTGTGTTACCGGTGCGGGCGACCGGTGTCAGTGATGAAGCAGCCAATCGGACAGCCGATGCCCTCAACAGTTTCACCCGGATTTCACACGAAATCCTGGACAATCACCGGGTAAACAAGGATCGCGTTAGCGGCGGGTTGCTGGCTGCTAATGGCGTCATAACCAGGGGCGTCGGCAGTTACAGGGACTATCGCAATATCCTTCACTACCTCAATCTGAAAATCGCCGTAGTTGCCGGGGAAAGCACCATAATCGGTCTCGGAAAGCTGTTTAACTTTACCACCCTGAGCGATGACTCTTTTACATCACTAACTGACACCAATATCTCCGGAAAACTGGACACCGCCAGGAATGCACTTTCAGATCATGACATGGCGTTTGTTCACATAAAAGGCACCGACATCGCCGCCCACGATCGCGACCCGCTAGGGAAATCACAGTTCATCCACCGTTTTGATACCGCTCTCGAAGGGTTGGATACAAATAACCTGATAGTCGCGATATGTGCCGACCATTCAACCGACTCCCTTAAAGGAGAACACAATGGAGACCCGGTTCCGGTTCTGATCCATAATCCTGTTGGGCGGCGTGACCTTACCGTTCGATTCAATGAAACCGATTCCAGCTCGGGGGCATTGAGTCGATTAACCGCACAAAGTTTCCTGATCAGTACGCTCGATGCCATGGGCTGCCTTACCAATTTCAAGCCTTCCGATACCGAATTTTTCCGGGTTACGCTCTAGTGTAGTGTATTGAACAGACTTCGATTCAATCCCGGGTTTGCAGGATAATTTCCAGATTGAAGTTTGCGGTAGACAGGTATTCCATTTCTGTTTCCAGGTCATACAGGGTCAGGGGGTGCTGAGCTGCCCAATCACTGGATACACAGAGCAACAGGGCATTTTTATCGGCATTGAGTGTTATTTCCGTTGTATCAAAATCTATCCGTGCCCTGAAAAATGTAATCGCCAGCCGCAACAGGATTGTCAACCTGATGGCTGCAATTGACCATTCGTCGTCGAGCCACTCCGCTTCTGCAAAGGAGAGTTTCTGCCTGCTGTTTCTTAGCATAAAGGCAAGTATGCGCTGGACCTGCTTCGAAAACCCATCAATGTGGGTATTTTCGACTATATAGGCACTATGCAGTTGCTGGTGTGCATAGGATATAGCCACGCCGATTTCATGGAGCTGTGATGCCCACACCAGCAGTTTTGCGTGTACAGGCTGGTCCAGGCCCCAGTCCACCTTAACCTGCCTGAACAGTTTTTCTGCCAGTCTCCTGATCCTGTCGCTTTGTTGCTGGTCTGGCTGAAATTGATTTACCAGGGCATCAACGCCAGCGAAGCGGGAATCAACGTCATGCAAACGATCAATCAGGTCATAGGCGACACCTTCCCTCAATGCGCCCTGGGAAATTTCGATACGCTCGACTGCGAACTCTTCAACGATTGTCGATAAAATAACAAACCCGCCGACAAATACCGGTCGGCGTTGCTCGGATACATGATTCAGGTTGACACTGCTGCCGCATTCGACCAGCCAGTTTTCAATGGCATCCAGACCCGGGCCGGAAATCCAATCCTGCTTAATTCCCAGGGACCTTGATACGTTGTCAATAGCCTTGATGGTTCCGGATGTCCCAACCACCTCATCCCAGCCCAACCGACTGTAGTTCTGAACTACTGTTTCCAGCTCGCGCAACACAAGCTGCTTTGCTTTTCCTATCTTTTTTCTGCTGATCACCCCGTCATCGAAAAATCGTCTGGTCATGCTTACGCATCCAATATACAGGCTGTCCAGTTTAACGGGCTGAAATCCATGCCCGATAATCAATTCTGTACTTCCGCCTCCTATATCAATAACCAGTCGCTTTTTTTCACTGAGCACCAGGTCGAATGCTGCGCCCAGGTATACCAGGCGAGCTTCTTCGCGTCCGGAAATTATTGAAATTGGATGACCAAGGGCGAGTTCGGCACGACTCAGGAATTCCTGGCTGTTCTTGGCGGCCCGGAATGTGTTGGTGGCAACGGCCCGTATCCTGTGGTGGGGAATAGGTGCGAGGCGTTGCTGAAACCTTACCAGGCAGGCGAGTGCACGATCCTGGGCTTCACCGCTGAGGGTGCCATCCGCCTGCAGGCCCGCACCGAGCCGAACCATTTCTCGCACCTTATCGACTATGCGAATTCCACCCCGTTCTCCTTCCAGGGTTACTACCATATGAAAGCTGTTTGATCCCAGATCAATCGCTGCTACATATTGTTGTTCCAGACCTTCAGTCACCATGCCCACCTCGCGGTAGATTATAACTGCTGGTGACCGTTATTAGTCACGGCCGGAAAAACTAGCTGGAAACTTCTACACCCATGGCGAGATACTTGACGGTTTTTGCAGGCACTTCGCCCATAACTGTAATTCTGTGATTCTCGACGGTGCGGCGATATGCATGCACGGCACCCATTTTACTTGGTCCGGTCATCTCGCTCTGGTCCTTGTTGGCTTCCTTGATAAACACCGATACCGTAGACAATCCATCGGTGAACACCATATGTTCGACCTCACCTGCATCCATTGGAGACATCCTGCGTATATGCATGGATAGACGGAATCCATCTGGCACATTGGTCACATTCCAGATTGAGTTTTCTACCGGTGTCGAGAATGGAGCAGAATTACCAAATAGTTGCAGGTCATCGCTGTTACTCACCGGTTCCAGCTCGCTGTCGGCAATTTCACCACCAATCCGTATGCTGACAAACAGATACTGTTCAACAATCTCTTCTTCCATATTAACGAGGTCAGATCTCAGCAATAATCCGGTCTCCGTGTCGGCCCACAAGTCATAACCATAGCGATATCCATCATTGGGAATCACCCTGATCTGCCTGGCACGCCTGTTGGCAATACGATTTTCCACTCCTTCCATGAAATGATAATTTTTTTCAAGCTGTGCAATATCCCCGGGGAGGATACGCGGAAAGCCGCTTGCCGAAATCTGCCGGTAGTCATGCACTACAACATTCTGGTCAGGGATATAGCACCAAACCTTATCCATACCCCGGATGATTTCCCTCGGCTCACCATTCAATGAATAAATTCGTTCCTGCATCAGTCCGTCCCGTATCCTCCGGGCCACTTCCATAGCCTCAATTTTACCGTCATGGATATAAACGAAGTTTCCACTGAAACTTACTTCAGCAGCGGCCTTGTTAATTTTCATCAACCAGTCAGAGGGCCCAGCGTATGCAACACTCCATTGCATGGATAGTGCCAGCAACAAGGTGGTAGTTTTTACCAACAAGGATGATTGAGCAGTCACTGATAACTATCGCAGAGAAAAACGATCCTTATTGGTCAAGCCGCTGGTTACTCACCAGTTTCGCATAGGCAACCAGCCCGTTAAGACCGGCAGTGGCAGTGAATTCGCCATGCTCAACCAGCATTACTGCGAATTCCTGGGCAAATTTTTGCTGTTGTATACTTTCCGCGGGCGCAGTTGTTGATGCCAGCTGATTCTGGCCGGACACCTTGTCTGCAGGATTCAGGGTGATCACGGCTACGAGTGCCAGGGATGCCGCAATCGCGAACATCGATATCGGTTTCCAGATATCACCAGTCAGCCGGCTGTCCTTGTTGAGCGCCCGTGGCGCCAGTACTGTGGGTTCGTTGTTCAGTGCCACAGATATTCTGGGCGACAGGTCAATGCCAGCGCTGGCAATTTCACCCCGTATTACGCTTCCTATAAAATGATAATTCTGCCAGGGTTTTGCATACCCATCCCCGGCACATAATCTGTCAAACTGCTCTTCGCACTGCTCAGGGGCCAGCTCCCGATCTATCAACTGGGATAATTTCTCACTCATCTTTATCTTCCGGCATGGTAAAAACGCTATGCATTAGTGTTGTATCAGCGCCAATAGTTCATTAAATATCATGTCAACCTGTTTGCCCGGGCGTTGGAATCTGCTAGGCGTATCTATCACTAGTCCACATACCCGGTAATCGCCTGTTCAATAGCCTCCCTGGCCCGGAAAATTCGCGACCTCACTGTACCAATCGGGCATTCCATCACCGCTGCAATATCCTCATAACTTAGCCCTTCAAGTTCCCGCAGTTGAATGGCCTCTCTGAGCTCCGTGGGAAGATTTGAAATAGCACGTTTAACGGCAGAAACCAGCTGGTCATTTTCAAGGATTTTGTCCGGGGCATTGGTTTCCACCAGGCCATCCGCTCCACGGCTATGGACTACGTCATCCAGATCGACATCCTGAGCTGGAGGCCGCCTGCCACTAGCCACAAGATGATTTTTAGCCGTATTCACGGTTATCCGGTACAACCACGTATAGAACGCGCTGTCGCCGCGGAACCTGGCAATAGCACGGTAGGCCTTGATAAATGCCTCCTGCACGATATCTTCCTGCTCCGAAGTATCCTTTATGAATCGTCCAACCAGGTGCCTGATTCTGAACTGATACTTTTGCACGAGCAAGTTGAAAGCCTGTTTATCCCCATTTTGCACACGCTGCACCAAAGCACTGTCATTATCGTCGTGTTCCATCAGCAGTATTGTGGCCAGGATTCAATTGTCTGTAAAAACAGGCATAGTCTACCCTATGCGAACCCGTATTTAACGGCGGTGATGAGACGTAATTCCCTGCAGTTTATCCAGACATCAATGGGAAAAAGTGATCTATTAGCAGCTGCAGTCTTTTTTTGCCTCGAAACTCGTTTACATCAAGCTGGTAGATCGCATGGACTCGCTCGAATTGTGGCACCTCCTGGCCGGGTTCTATTGCCCGGAATGCAATGGCATCAAAATATTTCGTCATATCTTCGCTGCATAGTTTCATTTTCAAATGAATCCCACCAACTACGGACATTTCGGAAACTCGGAATACACCCTCAAATTGAGGGACCGGAAATCCTTGTCCCCAGGGTGCCGCATTGCGGATTTCTTCGGCATTGCCGAGAGTGATATCCTGTTCGGCGAGCTCGCCGTCTGTAAAGATAGTGTCGCTATTACCAAATTCGGCAAAATGTTTTTTCACATTGCTGCTGAACAGTTTTTCAAAATCCGCGAGTCGATCAGGCGCTATGGTTAATCCTGCGGCCATGGCATGCCCCCCGAACTTTTTCAGGAGACCGGGACTGGATGTGGCAATGACCTCAAACAGGTCCTTGATATGAAGCCCCGGAATGGAGCGTGCTGATCCGGTTAACATCCCATCTGAATTGTTTGCAAATGCGACCACTGGCTGGCCTGTGCGCTCCTTGATCCTGGAAGCAACCAGGCCGGTTACGCCCTGGTGCCAGCCCGGGTCAAACAGGCAGAAACCGGATTCTGAAGGGGTTTGCTGCTGGCCAGCGCCGGTATTGTGCCGCTCTGCAAGGGCTCCAACTATCTCAATTGCCCGCGATTGCATCTCCTGTTCGATTGATTTCCTCTCGCTGTTAATATCCTCCAGAGTTGCGGCATAATGTCGGGCGCTCGCACCATCACCTGACAACAGGCATTCAATTCCAGTAGATATATCATCAAGCCGGCCCGACGCGTTCAGCCTTGGTGCGATAACAAACCCAAAATCCGCTGCAACGGTACGCTGGTAGCTCCTCCCGGCAGAGTCCAGCAACGCCAGTATTCCCGGGCAGCACTTTCCCCGACGTATGCGCGCCAGTCCCTGGGATACAAAAAGTCGATTGTTGTAGTCGAGGGGTACGACATCTGCTACCGTTCCGAGCGCAACCAGATCCAGGTATTTGGCCAGGTTTGGCACGGCAATGCCATTGTGCTCATACCAGTTTTCCCGCTTTAGCCTCGTCGATCAGGCGCTATGGTTAATCCTGCGGCCATGGCATGCCCCCCGAACTTTTTCAGGAGACCGGGACTGGATGTGGCAATGACCTCAAACAGGTCCTTGATATGAAGCCCCGGAATGGAGCGTGCTGATCCGGTTAACATCCCATCTGAATTGTTTGCAAATGCGACCACTGGCTGGCCTGTGCGCTCCTTGATCCTGGAAGCAACCAGGCCGGTTACGCCCTGGTGCCAGCCCGGGTCAAACAGGCAGAAACCGGATTCCGAAGGGGTTTGCTGCTGGCCAGCGCCGGTATTGTGCCGCTCTGCAAGGGCTCCAACTATCTCAATTGCCCGCGATTGCATCTCCTGTTCGATTGATTTCCTCTCGCTGTTAATATCCTCCAGAGTTGCGGCATAATGTCGGGCGCTCGCACCATCACCTGACAACAGGCATTCAATTCCAGTAGATATATCATCAAGCCGGCCCGACGCGTTCAGCCTTGGTGCGATAACAAACCCAAAATCCGCTGCAACGGTACGCTGGTAGCTCCTCCCGGCAGAGTCCAGCAACGCCAGTATTCCCGGGCAGCACTTTCCCCGACGTATGCGCGCCAGTCCCTGGGATACAAAAAGTCGATTGTTGTAGTCGAGGGGTACGACATCTGCTACCGTTCCGAGCGCAACCAGATCCAGGTATTTGGCCAGGTTTGGCACGGCCATGCCATTGTGCTCATACCAGTTTTCCCGCTTTAGCCTCGCCCTCAGCATCAGTAAAAGGTAGAACATCACCCCGACCCCGGCAAGATTCTTGCTCGGAAAGCGACAATCCGGCAGGTTTGGGTTGAGAATTGCGTCAGCTTGCGGGAGTTGCGGGCCGGGCAGGTGATGATCAGTAATGAGTACGCTGATATTTTTCGATTTGAGATAGTCGACCCCTTCCAGGCTGCTGATTCCATTGTCCACAGTAATTACAAGGTCGGGAGACTTGTGCACCGCTACTTCGGCAATTTCCGGAGAAAGTCCATAGCCGAACTCAAATCGATTGGGCACCAGGTAATCGACCTGATCGACATTATGATCACGCAGAACCCTGATGGCAAGCGCAGTTGATGTTGCCCCATCGGTGTCATAGTCACCGAGTATTAAAATGCGTTTCTCATCCGTAATGGCCTGGTATAGCACTTGAGTCGCGAGCGGACCATTTTCAAGGCTGTCCGGAGAAAGCATCCGGTCAAGCGGGTATTCCAACTCGGCAGGATCACTGACATCGCGATTGAGAAATATTGTCCGCAGCAGATCAGAACACGGCCACTGCCCGGGAGTGACGGCATCCTCCCCTGCGTGGGAACGGGGACGCCTTCGGGATACGGATTTTCCTTCTGATTGCAGCACTAACGAGCTACGGTTATCCTTGCATTGACCAGGCCGTCCGACCTGCGCGTCATGGTAGCAGTATGTACAGCGATGCCATCGATAGACAATGTGTTAACAAATTTCAGCCAGTTATCGGCCGGGACGTCCTCAAACCAGAGTTTTACCTGGCCACTATCTCCTGGCTGCACTCGTTGAATCGCGGATTTGACGCCTGATGCATTGGCCCTCCTGTCGATAATTGTAAGGATCGGGCTGTTCGAACCATCCTCACTGGCACCGCTTAACCAGGGTTCTGCCTGGTCAAGTTCATATTTCATCCAGGCCAGTTCCATGGTTTTGAGTGGAACACTTTGTTTAAGGCGATCCAGGTTCTCCCGTACCGGTTGCCACAGATATGCATACCCCGCAATGAGAATCGCCAATGGTATTGCATAAACAAGCACGGTTTTTTCTCTTGAACTCAGGTTACTGGTCATGCCCATCAGCCTTTCTCCGTGAGGCGGAATCGTCCGGTAATGGTGCCATCCCTGGCTCCCGATGAAAGCAGTTCCGCTTTGACCCGGTCGAGGCCGTTAAATGCCTGCATTATTGTATCCAGTGATGAAAGATCCCTGACCTTGCATAACACAGTCATCGAGTTATCGCGGTAGTTGACCTCGTCAACTGTTGCACCATATTTTAGAGAAATAGTCGCAACCGCATTCAACAGGACCTGAAAACCGCTCTGGGTAGAGTGCCCGGCCTTAGCCTGGGAAATCAGGTTTGAGACCTGGGAGCGGGGTCTGTCGAGATAGGGTTCGTCTGGAAAATAACTGGCGAACAGTGTCCTCATTTCTGCGTCCACTTTATTGTATCGCTTGCTTAAAACCGAATTCTCATACATAGACACGCCAAGGGCTGACGCTATGCCAAGCAATGCGACGAAGCCGGCCACCTTGCCAAGGTTTCCGAATTTATTGCCGTGGCTGGGCGCAAACATGCCTTCAAGGATATTGATCGCCGAAACATCCGTATCGAGATGATCAACCTTCAACCAGCTGGTGAAATCACTGCCAATTTTCCAGTGATTGACCGGCCCTACACGATCCAGCGATGCGGATGAGTCATCGGGCAGCAGTGAATTCTGCAAACTGCGCGCGAAGTCGAGATCTGTAACCGAAAAGGTCAGGTCCGGCTGGTCCTGGCTGCCCAGCCAGAATTCAAACCCTGCCCGGTCAACAGTAAAACCCTGGTATTTTCCCCGGCGTACAAACACCCGGTCATCCTGGCCGAGGGAGATGGTGACCTGGCCTTTCGGATGTTGGGGCAGTAAAAAATAGTCCGCCACAATAGCGTCAAGCCTGAGGCCATTCATGCTAAAGCTGCTGATCCAGTGAGACAGGTTTTCCCGGGATACAACCACCGCCAGTGCAACCCCGTCAGGTTGCCATGAAAGCAGCTTGAAATGAAGGTTCTCAACATCCTCTGTTAATTTTTCTTCCAGGGCATAAGGTAATGCTGACTCGGCGTATCGTCGTTTCTTTCCCGGAATTTGTGCCGAATGGCATGCAACCAGTTCTCCAGGTGCCACTCCTATCACCTGGTGTATATTTTTGGGCAGGCGATAATTTTCAAGGTTCTCGATGATGCCGGTCTCATAAACCGACTTCCTGGAGCCGGTAATTATCCACTTATGAGGTTTTTCAAGGGATACAAACAGCTTCATGATACGTTCTATGTGTTATCGACATTTTCGGCCTTCTCGTCTACAAGAACCGGGCAGCCCGATACCTGTTGCCGATAATGAACTGTCACGTTCTCATTGTCACGATTTTTCCGCAGCAGGCTATAGTGCCCCAACTTTATCCGGCCCGACTCAACGCAGACACGACTAATAAAGTAATCACTTCTGACGTTGAAGAATTTCACAATGCCCGGCTTCAGGGTAAAGGGGGTATTTGTCCGGTATGCCTCGGTAAACTCCTCAGTATCCCTAAATGGCTGTTGCCCGCGCAGCTCAATGAGCGCTATGAATTGCTCGGCAGACGCCAGCGGGTCTGCCGACATAAATGCCAGAATTTCAGCGCTGGCAGTATTGGCATTAATGCGGGATAGCTCCTGCCCCCCGGAAATGGGTAGAACGGTAACATAGGGGAAGCAGCGTTTCAATCACTTCATCACTAAAACCCTTAAGGTATTCCAGTTCCGCCAATGAGACCATTGGCTGATTTGCCGCAAGGTAGGGAACCTCGAGTTCACTGTAATACCGATCTTCAGCACCCCCGGAGCCAGTTACTTCAGAATTGCTGTCGATCCAGTCGATGACGACGTCAACCAGTTCCGGATCGACATCAAGGGAGATAAACATTGCCAGGAAAATTTCATACCAGCTCGCTTCGGGAGGCTTGTTATTGCCCTCCTCGAAGCTTTGTTCCTCCTGTTCCTGCTCAGGGATCTGATTTTCCCCTTCAGGATTATTCTCATTTTCCTGCCCGGCATCTTCATCATTTTCCGCGCCATCGCCCTGATCCGATACCGGATCACCGGGGACTGGTTTGCCCTGCACCAGGTTGTTCAGGTTCAGTTTACCGTGCTGGTCCAGAAGGGTAACCAGCATATAGCTTTCAGTCCCCTCTACTTTCACTATGCCACCGAGGTTTGCCCAGCTTTCCCCGAGGTGATCACTGGCATCGTCCGGCTGTTCCAGATCTGCCACCATGTCTTTCTCGAGAATCTTGACAGCCCACTGCTCTCCTCCGGCCGCTATCTGGAATGCCTGTTCATTTTCGACAATATTCTGTGTTCTGCGCAGCGATATGTTTTGTGTCTCCGCTGCATAAATTGATACCACAGAGAGAAATACCAGGATCATTAAAACAGTGATAAGGGCGACCCCCCTAGCAGCTGATTTCATAGGTGTAATACTGCGCCCGGCAACCCGACAGTCAAGACCCGCTTTCATATCCGTGGATCAGGACCCATTGGGGATATCGAATATTCGGATATAGTCAACACCTTCCTCGGTTGATATTGTAATCCTCACGCCTGCCGGCACAGAATTTACCTGATCGAATGGATCATACTGCTGCAGGCCATAGTCGTCAGACCAGCTGAACTGTTCTACATTGAACGAAGCAATATTTGCCAGGAGATTAATTCTCGGAAATTCCCGGATTTCACTCTGGTCGAGTGTATCCCAGCTGCTCCGGAAAACACTGCCATTGTCCAGTTGCCAGGCGACACGGCGAAGTCTCCCGGGCCCAGACGGATCGAATCCAGCCTGGGACACGGTCATCCTGATAATTTCTCCCGGTAGTCCGGCGGAATACTCAACCACAATGGCTGGCACAGATTCTCCGGTGCTGTTTCGGGAATTCCTGTTGACGACGTAGCGCAGGTCTTTTTCAAGCAACGTGAAAGTACGTTGTAATCGCTGCAGGCTTCGAATTTCGTCCTCAAGCCGCTCGGTGGTATCCAGATACTGGCTCAGCATGGTATATGAAACCATGGCAATGACTGAAAATATGCTCATTACAACAAGCACTTCCAGCAATGTGAAACCGCAATTAGCGGTTTTATTGCGCCTGTATTTTCTCTTCATCAGAATCATGGTTTCGGCGGCTTGTACTTCGCCAGGTATCCAACATTTGATGTGCCCGGAAATTCGCTTTCGAATTCGTAAACCTCAATCAGGACACGTACCACATTGGGATCTGCTGTGGAGAAATAGTGATCAACAATTTTCCATTCCCGGCCCGCCAGTTTTTCATCGCTTACAGCCGTTCCCGACGAAGAAAACTGACGATTCATGCGAAGCTCGGCGAATCGATTACTGGCTACCCAGTTAGCAATCGTCTTGACCTCGATATGCTGATTCACAGAAACACTGCGGGATAATGCTGTTGCCAGGGCCAGCAGTCCAATGGCGGCAATCCCCAGTGCCACCATCACTTCAAGCAGGGTAAATCCGTCCGCTCCAATAAAACCTGTTCTCAGGAACCTGTGATTTAAACCGGGAGAATCTGGATCAAGACGCATCATGTTTCAATCAGAGTTACTTTTCCTGGAAACAACAATGTCCTGGTCCAGATCGGGGTTCACCAGGTAAGAGACCGCACTACCGGCAAATTTCATGACGAATTCGCTCACCAGCCCGGATGGCTCCATCACAACCTGGGGTTGGGGCGGCTTACTACTGTCAGACCCGGGATCGACGATTTCCGGGTCCTGCCCCGAATCAACGGTAGATGAAAGCAGAATTTCCATTACCACAGTATCCGGAATGTTCCTGGTTCGAAATTCAGTGCCCCGGGTAGTTGCCGGGTACCAGCCATCGGTAAAATATGCGAACCCATAGCTCTTACCGGCAACATCAATGAAAACACCCATTGGCACACCGTTGATAATACTTTCATCCCTGGCCATTTCTACAAGCTGCGCGAATCGGCGGGCCTCCAGGAATGCAATGCGATCCTGGTCAGTATCGATCCGGGTAACAACAAGGGTAACGATCAATCCGATAATGGAAACAACCGCGAGCAGCTCAATATAGGTAAAACCTGCTGTATGACATACCCCGTTGACTTGTAAGTTGTGCCGGGTGGGTTTCACGGGAATTTGCTGTAGTGAACTACTTTATCTCGTCGCTATTCCAGTTGCCAATATCCTGGTTCTGGTCGGTACCTCCCGACTGACCATCGGCCCCGAAGGACCAGATATCTACTTCCATATGCTGACCCGGATGCTGATACTGGTATTGCTGGCCCCAGGGATCCGCGGGCAGGCGCTCGATATAACCTTTTTCTGACTCCGAGGGTAGCAGGGATTTGAGCCCTGCAGAAGTTGTCGGATATTTGAAATTGTCCAGCTTGTACAGCTTCAGCGCGCTCGATAGTGAATGAATATCAGCTTTCGCCTTTACCTGGGCGGCCTGGTCCTGCCGGTCCAGGACCTTGGGCAGAATCAGTGTCACCAACATCCCGATTATTACAACAACAACCATTATTTCAATTAAAGTGAAACCGAATGTTGCAGGTACTGGAGCCGTAATTCCCGCGTACCCGGATCGACCTGTTCCCGGATTTTCAGATTTCATGTGCATATCGTGTTCCCTGTGATTCCTGTCTGTTGATTACCCCGGTCAACCGCAGCCGCTAACTGATAATCTGGTTAAGATCGATAATGGGCAGCAGGATTGCCAGTACTATTATTAATACAACCAGCCCCATAAGTAAAATCATTATTGGCTCAAACAGGCTGACCATGATGGTAATTCTCGACTCTGATTCCTTTTCCAGCGCATTAGCCGCCTTTTCCAGCATTTCATCGAGTCGACCGCTATGTTCTCCGCTCGAAACCATCTGGGTGAAAAGAGCCGGAAACGCCTTGCTACGGGTCAACGCCCTGCTCAGGCTCGCACCCTGTTCAACCTCTTCAGATGCCTGCAGCAGGTGTTTCCTGATTACCACGTTCAAAATAACATCTGCTGCACTTCGCAATGCTGACAGAAGTGGGACTCCACTGCCAATCAATATTGCAAGGGTGCGCGCCATTCGCGCCGTATTGAGACTGCGGGAAAGCCTCCTTACTCCCGGCGTTGCCAGGATAATACTGTGAAATCGGTGTTTTGGACCAGGATATCGATTCATGATTGAAAACAACACAACCAGTGCGACAAGGCCCACCAGCATAATCAGCCCGTAGGCCTGCACGAATTCACTGACACTGATTAGTCCCCCTTGTCAATACAGGAAGGGCCTGCCCGTTATCTTCAAACACCCGCACTACCTTGGGAACGACGTAAGTCATCAATCCGATAATAATTACAATCGATACCAGTGTCAGTAACACCGGATATGCCAGGGCAGTGCCAATTTTCTGCCTGATATCCTGCTGCGATTCAGTGTAGTCCGCGAGCCTTTCAAGCACCTGCTCCAGATGCCCGGTTTGTTCCCCCGCCGCCACCGAGGCAACGTAGAGTTCAGGAAAGGCGCGCGGGAATCGCCTCAAACCATCGGCCAGGGATCGCCCCTCCATAACCATTGACCGTACCCCGGTCAAAATTGTTTTAATCCTGTAGCTGTCTGACTGTTCGACCAGTCCGGCCAGGGAGTATTCCACCGTCAATCCTGAATCGAGCAATGTCGCAAATTGCCTTGTGATAACAGCGAGATCTGTGGTGCCCAGTTTCTGCCGACTGCCGACACTGTTCCTATCACCGGCGAGTTTTCCCGGATCCTTTACTTCATCCACCGCATCGACGCTGACCGGCGTCAAACCCTGTTCCCGAAGATCCTGGCGTACTTGCCGGGCACTGTCCCCGGTAGCTACACCACGCTTCTTTCTGCCGTCAGGCTCAAGTACTTCATATTGGTAAGCAGCCATTGCTACGCGGTATCCCGATTATTCAACCCGGGTTACCCTGACTACCTCATCCAGGCTGGTGGCCCCGTTCAACACCCTGGTCAAACCATTGTCCATGAGACTCGGGGCATAGGACCTGACATGTTCGAGCATCTGGTCTTCGCTGCTCCGTTCATGAATCATGGCGCGCAGTTTGCTATCAACCTGGATGAGTTCATAAATTCCAGTACGTCCCCGGAAACCCGTAAAATCGCATTGATCGCAGCCAACTGGCCCATAAATCCCGTTTTCCTGGTGGCGGTCGCCGAGTAACTGCTGCATGGTTTCATCTACCGGCACTGTTTCCTTGCAATTCTTGCAAAGCAGGCGAACAAGCCGCTGGGACATCAGCCCGACAATGCTGGACGCAATGAGAAAATCCTCGACCCCCATATCCACCAGCCGGGTAACCGCGCCGATTGCCGTATTGGTGTGGAGCGTCGACATGACGAGATGGCCCGTCAGGCTCGCCTGTACCGCGATTTCTGCAGTTTCAAGATCGCGAATTTCACCCACCAGGACAATATCAGGATCCTGCCGGAGAATGGATCTCAGACCGCTCGCAAAGGTGAGCCCGATACGGCTGTTAACCTGGATTTGCCCGATACCATCGAGGTCGTATTCCACCGGATCTTCTATAGTGAGGATATTGTTGCGGTTACGATCGAGTTTTGACAGTCCGGCATAAAGAGTCGTTGTTTTCCCGGAACCTGTTGGCCCTGTTACCAGGAGAATTCCGTGAGGAGTGCGGATCAGTTGCTCAAATATTTCCAGGGTGTCTGCAGGCATACCCAGTTCGACAAGATTCAGCCGCGCCCCTTGCTTGTCCAGCAGTCTCAGGACAATTCGCTCTCCATACTGGGTGGGCAGTGACGAAACACGGACATCAATGGGTCTTTCGCCCACCATCAGCGAGATTCGACCGTCCTGGGGCAACCTCTTTTCTGCAATATCCAGTTTGGCCATGACTTTCAGGCGGGATATCAATGCCCCATGGAGCGCTCTTTGCGGTTCTACGATATCCCGCAGAATTCCATCGATCCGGAAGCGCACCAGGGATCGTTTTTCGAACACTTCGAGGTGTATATCCGATGCATCTTCCCGAATCGCCTGGGTTAACAACGCATTGATGAGGCGCACCACGGGGGCATCATCAGAGGCTTCCAGCAAATCAGTGGCACCGGGAACTTCACTGGCCAGCAGGTCAAGATCAATCTCGTTATCCAGATCGTCGATCATCTGGGTAGCTTCGGTTTGCCCCTTGTCATAGGCATAGCGAAGAAGATGATCGAATCCGGCCTGGCTCAACATGTTCAGTCTTACCGGCTGGCCCAGCTTTCGCCGGATTTCTGTATAAATTTCCACTTCCGGCTGGCTTACACAAACCAGTTCGACGGCGCTGTCTTGTTCACATACAGCGACGACGTTATGGCGCTTGGCGAAGCTATATCCAAGCAGACTCACAACGTCAGAATTTATCTTCGGAAGCCACTCCAGCGCATTACTTTGCAGAGTGTCGATGGTCATCGAGGCAAGCCGAAAAAGCAGCTGATTTGCAGCAACGCGGAAAACAAAGCCGGCTGCGTCGGCCCCTTGTCTCTATGGGGCAGATCCATATCCATCATCACCTGCAATCATTTTCGGCTGTCATCTTCTTCCAGCCAATGCTGTTGCTTGAGGCTGGGAGGAGGGTCCGGCAACAGCCTGCGCGTATCCGGTTGGCTTTCCACCTCTTCGGCCCGGATAAATTCATACCTGTCCTTGGTTAACAGCGAAAGGTCGTCCGGCGTGCGGATGATTTTGGGCTTGAGAAATATCATCAGGTTGGTTTTTCTCGCCTGCTTGGTTTTTTTACGAAACAAAGCACCGATTATCGGAATTTTACCCAGTCCCGGCACCCACTCAACCCCATCCTCCGTATCATCACGAATCAATCCGCCCAATACGATTATCTGGTTGTCGTCGACCAGGACCGTTGCCTTGATCGATCGTGTGTTGGTGATCAGGTCTGAAGCTCCCCTTATTATAGTGGAGCTGACATTGGACAACTCCTGCTCAATTTCAAGACGAATGGTATTGCCATCGTTTATCTGGGGAGTCACATTCAGGATCAGCCCCACGTTTTTCCTCTCAATTGTCTGGAATGGATTGACCACAGATGTTGCAGCGTTTCCGGAATCATCCGGAACAATAGTAGTGCTGCCAGTATTGGTGGTGAAACTCCCGGTAACAAACGGCACTTCCTGGGCTACTATGATTTCTGCCGGCTCATTGTCCAGGGTCAGCAGGTTGGGGGTTGATATGATGTTGGTATTGCTGTCACTCCGCAGCGCGTGCAGCACAATGTTCAGGTTCGGTACAATATCCCCGGACAGATTGGTAAAAAACCGGTTAAGGAATCCCAGTTCGAAACCGCCCACAGTCGGTGAAAACCCCGTGCTCGCGCTAATGTCTTCACCGCCACTGGTCCGATAGTTTCCGGTCCAGTCAACGCCCAGCTCTGATTCCTTGTTAAAAGACACTTCGGCGATGATGGTTTCGATAAATACCTGGGCCCTGCGCACATCCAGTTCTTCAATGACAAAACTGATGTTATCGAAATCCTCCTTTTCGGCCCGGATTATCAGCGCATTGCTGTGCTCATCCGCCTGGATCGATACTTCCGAGCGAGGTATCGTCCCGGTTTCGTCGGCGCTCTGGGGCTGCTGCATGCCGTTTAACAGGTCTACCAGGTCAACCGCCTGGGCAAATTTGAGGTAAACCACATGGACGTTACTGGAATCCGGGCGATCGATGTCCAGTTGGTCAACCAGAGCCTGGATAACGGGAAAATCCTTCTTGGGCGCCTGTATTATCAGCGCATTCAACCCTTCATCGATCTGCACGCTGAGGCTGGATGGCGCCTGCCCCTGTCGAGTCGTCTGCGTGGTGAACGCGGTGATGGTCTGGCTGACTATAGGCGCCAGCTTGGTTGCATCGGCATACTGCAGGTAAATAACCTGGATATCAACGCCCCTTTGCTCCCTGTCCATTCTCTCGATCAGGTTCACTGCCCGATTAATATTGGCCCCGGTACCTGTAAGGATCAGGGTATTACTGCCAACGTGGGGAGCAATGTGTGCGGTTGGCGGTAATAACGGCCGAAGAATAGGTAACAGCTCCGAAACCGAAGCATGCTCCAGGGTTACTATATGGGTATAGTGCGAGTCGTTGTCTTTCGGCGTTTCCTGGTCGGTAGTCGGTGTCGGGTGCTGTTTAATCAGGTTTTTGGGCAGGATCTTGGTCACTGAACCGGCATCAACGGCCGCAAAATTACTGACTTCCAGGACCGACAGGAATATTTCATAAAGCTGGTCAACCGGCAGTCCACCGCCTGAAACCAGGGTCACTTTTCCTCTTACCCTGGGATCAACGATGAAGCTCCTGTTGGTAACCTGTGACACCAGGTTGATCAGCGCATTGATATCTGCAGCCTGGAAATTCAGAGTCACCATGTCTTCTTCAGACGACTCCCCCGATGCCGATTCCGAGGATATCGCATACTCGGCAGTTCCATCTGATTCGGTCTGGGCAAGCAGGGTACCAGAGGAAATATCCGATATCCCGGTGACCAGGGATTCGTCCGGATCGGCATCCTCAATTGTGCCGCCGGAGATATGTACCATGATTTGTTTCATGGCATACTGCATATCCTGCTGGAAGGACAGGTCCACCAGCCCGGCCTCCTCAGCCTCGTCAATTGCACTCGCCTGCCCCATAAGCAGTACAATGATGGCAATCGCCACAAGCAGCCTCCAACCTGCCGCCGACAAGGATAAATCCAGCATCAGCGCTCCACGTCAACTGGCAGGGATCTGCCGTACATCACGCAATTATCGATCATTTCACCCTCCTTCCCGGCAGTCGGTGCAACTGTCAGGATAGATGTTCAAGGCGTATTCTAACAACCTTGCCGTTTACGGTGTTCAATTCCTCAACCTGCCTGAGCGCTTTTGTAACGTTAGCCTCCCTGGTATTTTGGGTAAGCATGATTATAGTGACATTTTCATTGGATCGGCCGCTACCTTTTTGTAAAATTGTATCAATACTGATGTCGCTATCGCCAAAAATTGTTGCGATTGAAGCCATAACGCCGGGACGATTGATGACACTCAAGCGCAGGTAATACGCGGTCTCCACTTTCCCCATATCCAGAATGGGGACTTCAATAAGCGAGTCAGCATGAAATGCCAGGTGCGGAACCCGGTTTTGCGGATCCGTAGTGATGGTTCGAACCACATCGACAATATCTGCCACAACTGCAGAGGCAGTGGGCTCGGCGCCGGCCCCGGCACCGTAATACAATGTCGGGCCAACGGCATCCGACTGCACCAGGATGGCATTCATGACACCGTTGACGTTGGCGATCAATCGGGAGGTCGGGATCAGGGTCGGGTGAACCCGCAGTTCTACGCCCTCATCAGAAATCTTCGCGATTCCTATATGCTTGATACGGTAGCCCAGCTCATCGGCATAGGTAATGTCTTCCCCGGTAACCTGGGATATTCCTTCCACATAAACCGAATCGAACTGCAATGGAATTCCAAATGCGATGGAAGCCAGGATAGTCAGCTTGTGAGCCGCATCAATGCCTTCAATATCAAAGGTCGGATCCGCTTCAGCATATCCGAGCTGCTGGGCTTCGACCAGGACCTCATCGAAATTCCTTCCCTCTTCGGTCATCTGAGTCAGGATATAGTTGGAGGTGCCATTGATGATCCCGGCAAGCCATTCGATGCGATTCGCAGACAGCCCTTCCCGGATCGCTTTAATAATCGGAATACCCCCTGCAACTGCCGACTCGAATGCAACTACCAGGCCATTGTCCCTGGCCTTCCTGAATATTTCGTTACCATGCAACGCGATAAGGGCCTTGTTTGCAGTAACAACGTGCTTGCCGTTATCCAGTGCAGCCATAACCGCATCGAGTATCTTTCCCTCACCGCCAGCCAGTTCCACTACAATCTGGATATCGGGGTGGTTGACAATTTCCATCATGTCAGCAGTGAGATGGACATCATCGGTGTCAACCTCACGACTTCGGGACAGGTCCCTGACAGCCGCAGCGACGACGTGAATTTCCCGTCCGGCCCGCCTGGATATTTCCTTGGCATTACGTTTGAGAACAGTCAGCGTTCCGCTTCCTACGGTCCCCAGGCCGATCAGGCCTATATTTACGGCATTCACAATGTGTCAGGTCAAAAAGTTGGTAAACTTGAAGTCCAATTTTATATCTATACCGGGTTTGAATGAAGCTACATCTCAATAGCGGCGACCAGAAATATATGATTCGGTCCTGCCGCCAGATAAAGCATGGCTATCAAATTGGGATTGGTGAGGAATATTATAATTCGAGCTTGATATTAACACCCGAAAAACTTGAAATGTGGGGAGTTCGTGAAGTTTCTGACCTGACTACTGAGCATTTCGCTGACCTCTGCCGCTACGGGGCGGAAGTGGTCATTCTGGGAACCGGCCGGCAAATAACCTTCCCCGATCCGGCATTTTGCCAACCATTGATGAAAAGCGGCACCGGACTGGAGGTAATGGATACCGCCGCCGCATGCCGGACATACAATATTCTTCTGGCTGACAGTAGAAACGTTGTTGCCGGGCTCATATTATAACCCGCAGATTACCCGGTCTACATCGGTAAACCTGGCACTGCCTGAATGAAAAGTTACAGAGTGTTAAGCAAATTGAACTCTTGCAGATTTACGCTTTCTATCCATACCAGATAACAGATGCAATTTTCAGGTATTAATTGAGCGTATCCATGAAACGAATTCCCATTGTCATTGCTGTAAGTATCATCACCCTGGTAGGGGTTAACCTCGCCCTCAAACGGAGTCCGGACATAGCGCCGGTTTCCGCAACCGAGAGCAGTGGAGACTATCAACCTGCAATGGGTGACAAACTGGCTGTTGCAACTCTTGCCGGGGGCTGCTTCTGGTGCATCGAGGCGACTTTTGAAAAACTCGAGGGCGTGGTCGAAGCCGTATCCGGGTATAGTGGCGGCCACACCGATAGACCAAGCTACAGCCAGGTAGGGAACGGGTCCACAGGCCATACCGAAACCGTCCAGGTGTACTATGACCCCGAGGTGATTTCCTATGAGGCACTGCTGCACCATTTTTGGAGGGACATTGACCCCACGGATACAGGTGGCCAGTTTGTTGACCGGGGTAGTGCCTATCGACCGGCTATTTTCTATCACACCGAAGAATAAAAACGGATCGCCCTGCAATCCCGGGGATGCTCTGTCGGCGTCAAATCGATACAACAATCCGGTAACAATTGAAATTCTGCCCTTCGAAAAATTCTGGGAAGCGGAGGGTTATCACCAGGATTATCATGAAAAAAGCCCGCTTCGCTATAAAATTTACCGCAGTGGCTCAGGCCGGGACCGATTTCTTGAAAAAATCTGGGGGGATGATCTGCACGTTGCATTTATTGGCAATGCACAGGCAGCAACGACACCACCATCCGGGGACAATGGATACAGCAAACCGGATGACAAGATTCTTCGCCAGAATCTCACCGAATTACAATACCTGGTTACCCAGGATGAAAAAACTGAACCGCCATATGAAAATGAGTACTGGAATCACAATGAACCGGGAATTTACGTGGATATAAGCTCTGGTGAACCCCTGTTTTCCTCAAATTCAAAGTTCGCTTCGGGCACCGGCTGGCCCAGTTTCTCTGAACCAATAGATACCCGGTTCATCGTGGAAAAAACAGATTACAAACTGCTGTTCCCGCGAACCGAAGTGCGCAGTCGATTCGGCAATTCCCACCTTGGGCATGTATTCAATGACGGACCCGAGCCGACCGGTATGCGTTACTGTATCAATTCTGCCGCGTTACGCTTTGTCGGCAAAGATCATCTTGAAGCCCAGGGCTACAGCGACTACCTGGCACTGTTTAACACCAATTAGAATTACAAATTACGGAGGCAGTATGAATGAAGCCGTGGAAATGATACGCCCCTGGTTATCGATCCTGGGAGATGTATTCCTGCTATTGACAGGTCTGTTGTTGCTGTCCCTGGCCATCGTATTTATCCGTGATATCACCCAGACCAAGGATGCAGTGCTTCGAAACTACCCGGTAATCGGACATTTCAGATATATCTTCAGTTCGCTTGGAGAGTTTTTCAGGCAATACTTTTTCGCCATGGATCGCGAAGAAATGCCGTTCAACCGGGCTGAACGAGACTGGATACACCGCGCAAGCCACGACAAGGGCATCAATATTGCTTTCGGATCCACCAAGAGCCTGAGGCCGGTAGGTACCATGATTTTTGAAAACTGTGCCTTCCCTACCCTGGACGAAGAAGCATCCGAAATCGCCGCAGTAGAGATTGGTGCCGGATACTGCGAGGAACCCTATGCGGCACGCTCGCTGATCAATATTTCGGCAATGAGCTTTGGGGCACTGTCCCGGCCTGCAATCCAGGCATTGTCCCGCGGCGCCAAAATTGCCGGGTGCTGGTATAACACCGGTGAAGGGGGACTGTCTCCCTATCACCTTGAAGGCGGTGCAGATATCGTGTTCCAGATTGGTACGGCAAAATACGGCGTGAGGGACAGTGATGGCAGCTTCAGCCCGGAAAAACTGCAGGAAATTGCCGCCCACGACCAGGTCCGGATGTTTGAGATTAAACTTTCCCAGGGCGCCAAACCGGGCAAAGGCGGCATACTACCGGCCGAGAAGGTGACCGAAGAAATTGCTGCGATACGGGGGATCGAAGCGGGCAAGGCTTCTATCTCTCCCAACCGACATACCAACATCAGCAATGTATCCGAGCTTCTGGACTTCATCAATGAAGTTCGCAATCTGTCTGGCAAACCTGTCGGGTTCAAGTCCGTCGTTGGTGGCACAGCCTGGCTCCAGGAAATGTGTGCAGAAATCAACAGTCGCGGAATAAATTGCGCACCAGACTTCATCACCGTGGACAGCGGAGATGGCGGATCCGGTGCGGCCCCGATGACGCTCATGGACCACGTTGGTTTACCGGTCAGGGAGTCCCTGCCTATGGTTGTTGATCTGCTGATAGAGCACGGCCTGCGGGACAGAATCAAGGTCATTGCCTCGGGAAAACTGATCAATCCGGCCGGGGTGGCCGGCGCACTCTGTGCCGGCGCAGATTTCGTCAATTCCGCCCGGGGATTCATGTTTGCACTGGGCTGCATCCAGTCCCTTAAATGTCATAAAAATACCTGTCCGACGGGTGTCACAACCCACAACAAGCGCCTGCAGAAAGGTCTCCACCCTGCAGACAAGGCGGTCAAGGTCGCAAATTATGTCAAGAATATAAATTACGCGGTGGGGATCATTTCCCATTCCTGCGGTGTCAGTGAACCGAGGCAGCTGAATCGAAGCCACGTACGGCTGGTTCAGCATGATGGCAAGTCGGTGCCAATGAGTGAACTCTATCCATGAGATATGGTGACAGTTACCTTATCTCTCTTAATTCTATTCATCGCAAAACTTGCTAAACTAGGAGGAGTCCATATACACAGTGGACATCCATTCAATTTAGTATCGTGTTAAAAACTTAAGTCGATAGTATGGTAGAAGAATCTGCCTCTTTGTCGAAAATCCCTAGAAACTTTTATCAAACGCACCAGGGCTGGGGAAAAGTAGGGGATAAGTGTAGGGAGTTTATGGATAAACTGATCAAATTAAATCCAGAATGGACTCACCACTTTTTCGACGATACTCAATGCGCTCAGATGATAGAGGAGCATTTTGATAAAAGGACACTAGGCGCTTTTAAGAAGCTGAAAGCAGGTGCGGCAAAAGCAGATCTATGGAGATACTGCGTTATCTATATACACGGCGGGCTCTATTTAGATATGGATGCGGATGTGAGTATGAACTTTAATGAGTTGTTGCGGCTTTCCAATAATCCTGATTTTCTTTTATTCTATGACGGTCATCCGACACTTGTTCAGTATGTGTTCGCAGCTCAACCAAAAAGTAAATTCCTGAAGCGTGCTGTAGAAATTGCTACGGACCGAATTCTTTCTGGCGAAGAGAACATATTCACAGCAACAGGACCAAGAGTATTCAATGACGCATTTATTGAGGTTTATGGAGGATTAAAAGTCTATAACTGCGAAGTGGAAGTAGATGGATCCGTCCGCAAGGACATCTATGATCGAAATGGAGCCGTGCCGGAAAACGGCGCCGTATTTTCGTACTTTGACGAATACAAAGAGAGTGACTTGTACGAGGAAGGAGAAAAGTATGTAACCGAATCATTGGGACCGACACCCGGGCTATATCAT
>PVMK01173583.1_pt1 | contig 55576 bp, 51 predicted proteins | sample 1853481 | NCBI WGS metagenome assembly PVMK01 (sample SAMN08533507, study PRJNA380276) | Marine sediment metagenome, whole genome shotgun sequencing project.
ATTTAGGGGTAGGCAGATAATATATAAGTCCTGGACATTCAGATGGGATCAATACTTTTACACCTTTAATTGTTTCTGAAGTGGCAGAATGTGTTTCATCCTTGTATAGATTATGGGTATAACTAGCGGGGTAATCTATTCCCTTACCTTGGGCCAGGTACTCTTCTGCTTTCTTCCAGTTTACCGCTGCTATGAAATCTTTGTCATTCTGAGATGCAGTTACCTCTTTTAGGGAGTTGGCCTGCTCTGTATTATAGGTAGTAAAGAAAGTCCAACCATGGGATTTTCCTTTACCTGAATGAGCCAGATCATAATCGAATCCAGGAACCAGGATCTGAAATGCCAAAGACATTTCTCCGCTTTCCTGGTCAATGGATATATATGATAAAGAACCTTTGAATTTTTCTTTGTATGATCCAATGGCAATGTCTTCCTGTGGGATCGGCACACTGAATCGGGTACCCGCCACTATGTATTCCGAGTTTTCAGTAATAAACGGAGAACTGTGATTACCTCCACTATTGGGAATCTCAATAATCTCGGCAGTTTCAAAGGTAGACAGATCTATCCTGGCAATACGTGGAGTATTATTGCCATTAATAAACAACCACCGGCCATCAGGTACACCATCAGTTTGCGACAATTCAGGGTGATGTGAGTCATCCCAGGGAACAAAACCAAATGATGTGTTTAGCATTGGTTTGGTTTCTTCATTAAACCCATAGGCTTTTTCTGCATCTACAGAAAAAACAGGAATGATCTTTAACAGCCGGCCCGAAGGGAGTCCATATACACTTACCTGCCCGCTAAATCCGCCGGACATGAAAACATAAAATTCGTCATGCTCACCTGGAGCAACGTAAACCTTTGAGGCCGCTGTTCCAGATGTTAGCAAACCTTTTTCACTGCCGCCATTTGTACAGGAAAAAGTCAAGAACAAAGACAGAAATAAGACATTTAATGTAAAAATATGATAAGATTTCATAATATTTAACGAGTTAATTTAAGGTTCTAAAGTATTCTACAATTTTTCGGGCCTGATCTTCAGTTAGCCCCTGATTTGCCATTGGCGCCATATTGTATTCCACCAATAATTGTTGGGCAATGGGATCTTCTTTCACCATTTGTTCAGGATTCAAGATCATGTTCATGATCCATTCCGGAGATCTTCTAGCCATTATTCCAGCAGGGGCCGGGCCGATGAACTTTTCTGTAGGTTTATGACATGCCATGCAGAATTTATCATAAATGGCTTTCCCCTCTGCTGCCAGGCCTTCATCAAGAGGTCCCAATTCGAGGTCGTTGACCGGGCCAATTCCCTTATTATCCATGGGATCAGTTGAACCAGGTGTTTCTTGCTTCACCATTGATTTGGGCGCTGCCTTACCGGAATTGGTTTCCTGTGATGCTCCCCCTCCACAACTAAAGATGGCTAAAGAAATTCCTGCCAGCATTAATATATATTTCATAATCATTACTGTTTATTAATTTTTTATAACACTTTGATTAATGCCAAAACTAACGTCAAACACAGGCAACAAACAGGACTTATCTTAGTTGGAATTATGACATATATCAATATATAACAACTTGTATCTAACTTGTTTTTAGCTAGTTAAGTTAATTGTATGATAAATGTCATTGGGAAAAGTACCCTGGAGAAAAATTTTAGATAACCAAAATTGGTATTTCGGTGCGTTGAATAATTTTTTTGGTGACACTTTTGTGAAACATTCCTTTAAAACTGGGGTATTCTTTTGGTGAGAGTACCAACATATCAGCCAACTCATTGTCGATGAACTCGTTGATTCCCTCTAGCGTGTCCACATTTCGTACCACCTCAAACCTGTAATTGATGCCCTTGAAGTGATTGTTGAAATCTAATCTCTTCAACGCATTTCTAACTTTGAGATCAGAATGCTCACCAGTTACATTCACGATGATAATCTCAGATTTGAATTTTCTTGCCAACAACAACATAGGTTCCATATCTTCCAGATCATCTACCCGGATCAGGTCAGTGGCGAAGACAATCTTTCCCGGTGGTTTCACAGCATAATGTAGTGGGACAATTAATATAGGCTGAGTAATTCGTCTTACTAAATCTGCTGTATTGCTTCCGAAAAAAGTCTCACTAAGTGCACTGCGCCCACGGCTGCCCATAACTACCAGGTCTATACCTCGATCCTTGACAACCCTTTTTATGGCCACCACAGGCTCGCCAAAAGAAGAAATTGTTTCGATGGCCAGTGACTGGTGATCATTTTTAATATTGATAAGATTCTTCCTCAACCCTTTTTCGGACTGCTCGTGCAAAATATCTTCTAATGATATCAGCATTTCTGGCGTATTGTGCGTCAGGAAGTAAGAATTCAGCAAGAAATAGTTCACATCCTGTTCACCAAACAGTGACAAGGCGTAGTTGATGGCATGTTGGGCATTTTCTGAAAAATCCGTGGACAATAAAACCTTTTTCACTATGTGGTCTTTTAATAGATATTTCCAATAGCGTAAAAATTCGGGTTTTCAAGAAGTTAAACCATGATAATGCGCAATGAAAAAATGATTAAGATCATCTAATAACGCAGATTCAACAGTCCTTCGGGATCAAGTATGGTGATCTCACTTCCCTTTATTTCAATAAGGGAGTCATGCTTAAATTCAGATAGTGTGCGAATTACAGATTCTTTGGCGGTACCAACCATACTGGCCAGGTCATCCCGGGACATGGCCATTTTAAAGGTTTCATTGGAGTCAATTTGGTAGCGGTCTCGTAATTGCAGTAAAGCATCAGCTACTCTTTTACGCACCGTATTATAGGCGAGGTTCAATAACTCCTGTTCTTTTTCTACTAGATTTCTTGATAGCATCTTAATGAAGCGGGCAGAAACATCACGATTTGTGAACAACAAAGAAAGAAAATCACGTCTGGGAATTAAATAAACATCAGACTCCTCCAAAGCCACCGCGGATTCCGGGTACTCGATGTTTTCCAGTAGGGCGAGATAACCTATAAAATCTCCTTCTTTATATAGTCCTGTAATCAGCTCCTTTCCGTCCTCGTTCATCTTATAAGTCTTAATCTTCCCCCTATTTATAAAATAAAGAAAATTAGGATATTCTCCCTCATAAAAAAGAGCCCCCTTCTTTTTATAATGCCGGCTTTTTCGGTCCTGGGACAATTTATTCATTTCCTCCAACCCCTCAGCTGCCTCAATAAAGTGGTCAACACCATCGATATCAGGTTCAAATTCCTTCATGAATTTTTCACTTTTCTTTAATCGTATGTCAACCGCTTCCAACAACTCCATCTCTTCAAAAGGTTTGGTTAAATAATCATCAGCTCCCAGATTCATGCCTTTCCGATAATCAGTTTTCTCTGCTTTTGCAGTTAGGAAAATGAAAGGAATTACCGAGGTCTTGGGATTTTTAGCCAAAATATAGAGTACTCCGTAACCATCTAATTCTGGCATCATGATATCACAAATTATTAAGTCAGGCTTAGTTTCCAGCGCTAGCCTAACACCTATCTTTCCGTTTTCAGCTACTTGTACTTCATAGTCGGCCAGTTCCAGCATTTCGGCAGTATTTTCTCGCATTTCAAGGTTATCCTCTATTAATAATATCTTTTTCATTCTTTGATAGGTTGCGTCAGTTTTACATTAAAGGTACTACCTGTTCCAAGCTCAGAGTAAAAATCGATCTCTCCATCGAGCAGTCCTACATATTTCTTTACTATGTTTAGACCTAGCCCGGTACCGGCAATATTGATGGCATTATTGGATCTAAAAAACCTTTTAAATAAATGCTTTTGATCCTCTTTGGAGATTCCAATCCCCTGATCTTTTACCGAGATCACTAAGTTGCCATCGGTAAATCTGGTAGTGAGATCAATTGCTTTTCCTTCACCCGAGTATTTACTGGCGTTAGAAAGCAAATTTAGCAACACATTAGTTAGAATATGTTTGTCTAATAAAACCTCTTTATCTCCTTGATGGTGATACCGAATATGCTGGTGAGTTTTTAAGGTAGGAGCCACCTGATCGCAAATTTCCTGGATAAAAGTCATTAGATCGAACAATTTCGGTTGGCTTTGTACTACACCGGTTTCCAGCTTATCAAGAGAAAGAAAATCATTCAGTATCCCGGTAAGATTTTTCACAGAGGATTTAATTCTTTCAATATGTTTTTCTCTTTTTACCTGATCTTGCTTGGTTTCGTATCTGGAAAGTAAAGAAACAGATGAGAGTATGGTGCTCAAAGGTGTGCGGAATTCATGAGAAGCGGTAGAGACAAACCTGGATTTCAGTATGTTTAGTTCTCTTTCATGTTCCAGGGCCCGTTGTACCTGATCCAGTTCTTTCTTTCGTTCGGTGACATTTCTTTCGATGACCAGAATATGACTTATTTTCCCATCATCGGAAGGAATAGGTACAGCATCTAAATTATAGTCATTTTGCCGGTATTCAATATCAATGCTCCTAGCTTGTCCGTTGAACACTTCCATCAAATCAATGGCGGTTTGCTTAGCTATCTCAGGAGCTAATCGATCTACATACTTGGTACCAATCAACATATCACTGGAAATGCCCAAAGCATAAAGCTCTTTACCTTCCACAAACACATACCTCAGGTCCCTGTCAAAAACGTTGATGGTTCCATCCGGGAAATTACGTGCAATGGCACTATACAATTTTTGACTTTCCCTTAGTTTTACCGTTCTGTCCTTCACTTCCTGTTCCAGTTCACGGGAGTACTCACGTAATTTTTTCTCCGCTGCCTTTCTTTCGGAAATATCCAAAATGATGGCCATAAAAACAGGTTTCATATCAAATGTTGTCAATTGCAAATGCCCTTCAATGGGGTAGGTAGTGCCGTCCTTGCGTTGATGGATGGTCTCAAACTTAACTTTCAGAGACCCATCCCTAAGGGGCTGAATAATTGATTGGAATTCAACAATTGATATCTCTGGTTTAATATCTGCCGGCGTCATTTGCGCCAGTTCCTTCATGCTATATCCAATGTTATTTTTAGCTGCAGGATTCAATCGCATATATTTTAGAGTTTGGGAATCAAAAATATAAATTTCATTGAATGACTGATCAAAAAGTCGCCCCATGCTTAATTCAATCTGCTCGCGATTCTTACGCTCGGTAATATCAATTATAAAAGCAATTACCACCGGCTCTCCATCAACCTCCCCGGGACTTAAACTTACTTCCACAGGGAAAACAGAGTCATCATTTCGCTTTCCGTATAGCTGTAAATCCTGTCCCATGGATCGGGACTTTGGGCTACTTTGGTAATCGCTTTGGTGCTTACGATGGGTATTTCTGGATTTATCAGGCAGCAGATCCTCAATGATCCCCCCCTGCAACTGCTCCGAGTAACCAAACATATGGTGGGCGGCAGGGTTTGCCATTACAATCATTCCCTGCCCATCTACAATTACGATCCCCTCTGTAGCAGATTTGAATAAAGTTTCAAATATTGACATATTTTCAGTAGGCATAATTGATTTTTGACGACCAACCTATAATTTATGGAAAATGTATCAAAAACTACCCATCCAACTATAACATCAGCCGGTTAGTAAGAATATGACCAGCCTCACCAAACCGTATGACAATTATCAATATACCTGAATTATCAATGCTACTGATGACAACAATCATAACAAGTCTTGACCGCAATCATTCCAGGTTGGTTTAAGATTAACCAAATTTGGAGTAACAAATTTATTCACTTTTAAAAAAGGAGGTCAAAATGAGATTATTAACAAGAGCATCACAAATGTTTCCGGACTTTTCCTCTAGTCTGATGGATCTTTTCAATGAAGATCGTGACTGGGGAAACGGATGGGCATCCAAATTGCCGGCAGCTAACATTACTGAAAACGACAAGGCGTTTAGCCTTGAGTTAGCTGCTCCAGGATTGGATAAAGACGATTTCGATCTAGCAATCGACAATCAACAACTTACCATCAGTTGTGAAAAACAGAAGGATCAGGAAAGCAAGACGGATCAATATACCAGAAAGGAATTCAGCTATGAATCATTCAGGCGATCCTTTATGCTTCCTGAAACTGTAAACGCAGATAAGATCAAAGCTGTTTATAAAAACGGTGTTTTGACTGTGGAGTTGCCTAAAAAGGAAACGTCCATCAAAATACCTAAGAAGCAAATTTCGGTAGGTTAGTTGCTAATGGATGAGGTTTATATTCCTTATCCATTAAGGGCGGGCTACGCCCGCCCTATTTTAAATGAATAATATTTTCTCTAAATTTGGCATACAATGACTTATAACAGAATTCTAGTTCCCATCGACTTTTCAGATTGTGCATTAAACGCCTTAGAATATGCAATTTCTTTTGCTAAAACTACAGAGGCCAAACTGATTTTATTATACGCTTACCATATTCCGGTTCCCGCTGCAGAGGCTGCAATGTCCATAAATACTCGTTTGGTAGATGACTTTGTAAAGGAAGGTGATGCAAAAATGGACGGGCTTTTTACACGATATCCAGAATTAGATCAACTGGTAGAGTCCAAAAAAATCATTATGGCATTTGCCACAGATGCCATAGCTACTGAAGTAAACGACAGCAAAGTGGATCTAATAATTATGGGAACCCACGGAGCCAGCAATGCTTTCGAGGAACTGGTCGGTAGTAACACCTTACACATTATTAAAAAGTCCGATAAGCCAGTTTTAGCGGTACCCAATGAAGTTAACCACTTCAATATCAAAGAAATATTGTTTTCCTATGATTACCATTCTATAGAGGGTAAAGAAACCATCCAGCCCTTGATTGATTTTGCCCTTTTGTTCGGTGCCCAAATCCATGTGCTGCATATTACTGATAAGCTGGACCGGCTACACTCAGGAGCCATAAGTGAAGCAAAGATATTGGAACAATATTTAAAAGACATTCCACACCAGTATCACATGCTGGCAGGAGAACATGTGGAAACCGAAATCCTGGAGTATATCAAGAGTCATGAGATTGATACCCTGGCGATTATGCCCAGGAAACACACCATGTTTGAAAGATTATTTCAGAGCAGTATAACCAAGCAACTGGCTCATCATAGTAAAATTCCAATGCTGGCGTTTCACGACTAGCTATGTTAGTTATGAATTATGAGTGATGAATTATGAGTTTTTTGCCTGACAGAATAATGATTGAAGTTTGGTATTTCTGATTTGGAGCTTGGCTATTATTTGGTACTTATCATTTGGGTTTTAGGATTTGCCCCTGCAGAACTAAAATGTATGGTCAAAAGAGGGATGTCCACATGATTTACCATACTTTCGGTCAGGCTGTTATTAAAAAGGTGCACCCCGGAAGATCCGCCATGTGTGATCATACTTATTATATCAATTTCATTTTCGGCACAGAATTTCTCCAATCCCTCCTGAAAGTTATAATAATTGAACACGTAGGTATCATCCACAACGCCTGGCGCATGCATGGCGTAGTTTCCCATCCTGATCTTGGTGGTCAGGGTATCTGTGAAATTTGAAGGGGTGTTGACAAAAAGAAGTAACAACTTAGCTTCCAATACCCGGGCAAACTCTACAAAAAATTTGAATTGGTCCATCACTTCTTCTCTGAAATCTGAAGCAAACACAATATTTTTTACCTGAAAATCTTCTGGAAGATTGTCTTTGATGACCAATACAGGGACCGGAGACAACCGTACCACTTTCTGGGTATTGGACCCTATTAGGAATTCCTTTATACCACTTGCCCCCTGTGATCCCATGACCACTAAGTCAATATTATTATTCTCAATATGCTGTAGTATGCCTCGGTAATTCTGATTATACACCAAAAATTTCCGGGCAGAGATATTTTCAGACTCGGCCTGTGAATCCAATTGGTCCAGCTTATCTTGACAGTGTTTGACCATTTTAGTGATGTCAGGATACATGTCTGAGCTATTGACCATTGTGGTCCAGGCTGTGGGAACACTGGCTATATGCAGAAAATGGACTTCTGCCTGGGTTTTCCTGGCCAACGATAAAGCGACCGAAGAGGCCCTTTCCGCACATTGGGAAAAATCCGTGGGTACCAAGATCTTTTTCATAAGAGTTCAGTCTACAAGTAAGCTTCCAATAATGAACCAACCAGGTATGCTAATGAAGCAGCCGTGGCCCCAAGTAACAGCGCTTCAAAAACAGCCCATCGAACACTGGTAAGGGTAACATATGATTTAATCAATCCAACCAGCACAAAAGCAAGACCGGTCAACAAACAGGCTATTTGAAAAAGCGGGAATGGTGGAATCCATCCAAAATAAGATAATATAAATGGTAACAGGGGTATTGACCCGATTAAAATAAATGATAAAAAAGTATAAGTACCTGAAGTTAGGGGTGATTTTTGCTCGGGTATTAATTGAAACTCTCCATGCATCATTTCCTTTACCCATAATTCTTTATCTGAAGTAATAACATCTACTACCTTATCCAAAAGTTTGCCCTGAAGGCCTTTGGTACGATAGATTGACCTAATCTCTTCTCTTTCCAAATCAGGAATGTTCTCCACGCCCCACAATTCATATTGTTTGAATTTCCGATAACTCTCAAGTTGTGATTTGACCGACAGGTAACTACCTACAGACATGGAAAATCCATCGGCAATAAGATTGGCAAGTCCCAATATTATAATCACTGAATTGTCAAAATGCGCTCCTGTGGCACCAGCAACTACCGCAAAGGTGGTAACGCCTCCATCCATTCCACCGTACACAAATTCTCTTAAAAAATCCTTGCCAGATCGTGCATTATGATTCTTGTGAAAGTCTCTGGCCCTTTTATCATCCATATTCAAATATTCACTTTTGTTAAATTAACAACCATGATCCCGGTCATCCCAAATCATGACAACATTCAATATTGTCAGCAGGTCCCAAAGGTTGAGTCCTTTAAAACTCCCGTAGGAATACCTAGTAATCCAAGGATTTTTAACTAATATAGTAAAGACCTATGAACTTTCAGTAAACTTGTGTTAACATCAACCTGGCAAAACCCCCTTAAGCTAACACCGGGAATATTCTTTCTGCTGGCCTTGCTTTATTTTGGACAAAAGCTGTTTATTCCTTTAAGTTTTGCGCTGCTGATTAGTTTAATTCTATACCCTGTCACCCATTGGCTGGAAGCACGCCGATGGCCCACAATCCTGGCGATTCTAAGCAGTATGAGTGTTTTACTCTTAATACTTTCCGGGCTGATCATATTATTGGTGCAGCAGTTTACACACTTTCTGAGTCGTTGGCCTGATATGCAACAGAAACTGGAATCCGCGGTAAACCAACTAGCTAACACTGCTGGTAGTTTCCTGGGGTTCTCTGACATAGAACAACAAGAATGGATCAATACCCTGATCACCAATGCCACGGAATATCTTCTAAACTGGCTGCCGAAAAGTCTGTATTCCGCAGGAATCAATTTAGTACTACTGCTTCTAGTGCCCTTTTATGTGATCCTTATCCTTTATTACCGGCGTCTGTTGGTAGAATTCCTGCACAAAGTAGTCAAACAATGGTCATTTATTGAACTCAAAAAAATGCTAAATGACAGCATTCATACCTACTTTAATTTCATCAAGGGAATGGCCCTGGTATACCTAATCGTGGGAATTCTTAATAGCGTAGGGTTGTTCCTGCTGGGCATTCCCAATGCCATATTGTTTGGCTTTGTTGCATCGATCCTAACTTTCATCCCATATGTAGGCATTACCATTGGAGCATTATTGCCCATAACCATCTCCTGGCTGCTATACGATTCACTGTGGTATCCCCTTGGCGTAATTGCTGTTTTCGTCTTCATACAGGTGTTGGAGGCCAATGTGATATTTCCTTTAGTACTTAGTCATCATCTTAAAATCAATGCGCTGGCAGCCATTGTAGTGATAGTGATGGGTGGGTTACTTTGGGGTGCAGCAGGTATGATATTATTTTTACCTTTTATTGCCATATTTAAGCTGGTTATTGAACATGTCGACAAAAATCATCCCATGGCCATTTTGCTACGTCCCAAATAAGATTGGTCAAAAAATAACTATATTTAATTCCTAAGGTATGTTTTTAATGCTGTCACTATGAGGATTCATGTTCAAAGAACGTCCGTCCGGTTCTGTCCTGATTTCAAGCGAGTCATTCTTCGATTTCACCGATACAACGACGAACGAGTAAAGTTTATCTTGAAAAAGGTAATGCGGATGAGCGCTAAAGAAGTAAATTCTACCCTTCATGCTACTCTTAGAGAATTTGCAAAAAGACATAGAAGTATTTCCAGAATATTCGAAAAACATTTTGATCAGGTAAAGCATCTATTAGATGAATCGGCAAAGGATGAGAAAAAACTTTCATTAAAAAGAAAGTTGTTAATCGGGTCCTACTTTACCATGGAGTATTCAATTGAATCAACCGCGTTCTTCAACCCATCTATAGTTGAAGCACCCGACCAGTCTGATCTCGAAGAAGGTCAAAAGAGGTTCATTGTAAGTTTTCGAGCCATTGGAGAGGGACATATTTCTTCCATAGTCTTTAGAGCAGGATATATCGATGAGAATAACGATTTGCATTTTCGTGGGGCAGGTGATCGAATAGGGCAAGCGGGAATAATCAGGCATCGCGTATTTGACAAAGTGGAGTTCTCGCAGCTATTGGCAGATATGGCGGTAACCAAAAAAACCTCTAATTTAATTATGGACGGTCTTGGTGATGAATTCACTTATGAAGTGCTGAGTCAAACCGTGGAATCAGTACTGAAGGAAAATACCCTCACTTTGGAAAAAGAAACCGAGCTAAAGGAGGTGATGTGGCTGGCGGACTCCCATTATGAAATGAACTTTTCCCTGGATACGGATATTTCCGAAAGGGTCATTTTTCCCGTTTCCAGTGCTGAGCAAAAAGGAATTGAAGATGCCCGGTTTGTTCGATTTGTAGAAGATGACGGCTCTGTAGTATATTTTGCTATCTATACGGCATATGATGGATTTACTATACTTCCAAAATTAATCCGGACCAGGGACTTCTATAATTTCAAAACCCGGCCATTAAGAGGTGCGGGTGCACAAAACAAAAACCTGGCGCTTTTTCCACGTAAGATAAACGGCAAATATGCTATGATCTCACGTATCGACGGTTATCAAAATTACATTATGTTCTCAGACAATATTTTGGTCTGGGTGGATCCTGTTAAGCTACAGGAACCAAAATTCCCCTGGGAATACGTTCAGATGGGAAACTGTGGTTCTCCTTTAGAAACCAAACGAGGTTGGCTTTTGATTACCCATGGAGTAGGTCCCATGAGAAAGTATTGTTTGGGAGCCAGCCTGTTAGATAAGGACGATCCCACTAAAGAGTTGGGGCGGCTTAAGGAACCTCTACTCATACCGAATAAAGAAGAGCGTGAAGGATATGTTCCTAATGTTGTGTATTCCTGCGGTGCTATGATCCACAATGATGAGGTGATCATTCCATACGCAATGTCGGATTATGCATCCAGTTTTATCAGAGTACCACTTGAGCAACTCTTGGACCAGATAGTAGATTTCTGATAACACTTTTCAGAAAAGAAGCATCTATACTGATATTTTCTCCAGTTTACCTTCAAGGATTCTCCTAAATATTGCCGCGTATTTTTTTACCATAATCTTCTGAGTAAATTTTGACTTTACCCACTTATGGCAATCTGCCCTATTAAGACTTTCAAGGTCCTGTGTGACTTCTACAGCTTCATCCAAGTTGTCAACCAAAAAACCGGTTTTTTGGTTGACAATTATTTCCGGCATTGACCCTCTTCTAAAAGCAATTACCGGAGTACCGCAAAACATGGCCTCTACCACACTCAGACCAAACGGTTCGTCGAAATTGATAGGGTGCAATAAAGCTTTGGCTCCACCTAACAAATGGTTTCGTTTGGCAGGGCAGGAATTTCCTACATATTTAATTTCGTCATTTAAATAAGGTTCAATTTTTTCCCTGAAATAATTCCGGTCCTGAATAAAGCCGGATAAGATCAAGGGCATGCTGGCTTTTTGTGCAATCTGGATAGCCTCATATGCTCCTTTATGGTGATGTAGGCGTCCAAAATACAACAAGTAATCATCAGGCACGGCCTGGTAGGTAAAATCTTGTTGTTTGATGCCGTGATAAACGTTTGCCAGGTAGTTAAGCCTGGGACTCCTGTCCGAATAACTGATGGAAATATAAGAACTGATGTCATTGTATCGCTCATATACTTCAATGATTTTGGGAGATGAGAAGCCGTGAATGGTGGTTACTATGGGTGTTTTGATCAGTCGTGAATAAGTAAGTGGAAGGAAATCGAAGTGATTGTGTATCAGATCAAACTGATGGGACTGCTCCATCAAATTACTGATATGCATACATTCGCAAACTTTTGGGTCGGCGTTTTGATCTTCTTCGTATCCCTGGATAACAATTGATTCCAGCTTCCCCTTGGTAAATGAGTCTCCGGTAGCGAAAAGAGTAACATCAATTCCCTCTGCAACCAAGCCCTCAGCTATGTTTGAAGCTACCTGTTCCCAAGGTCCATATTTTCTGGGTGGTGTTCTCCAGGCTACCGGTGCCAGAACAGCGATTTTCATACCCGTATCAGATCCAATTTCTCCGGTGATGGAGCAGCCTGGTAAGTGGTCTTTGACTTGCTCTGAGTGGTTGCTTCGCGTATGGTCATACCAGAGATCAGATAGGCCAAAGTACTTTCTGCTCCCTGATTGCGATTGATTCCGTTAGCTTCTAATCCATCACAGCAGCCATGTGTTTCAGAATCATAAAGTGGAACATGTAAATCGTTCTCCCCTAAAAACCATCGATAACAGATATGCATTTGTTGAAAATATTCATCTTTTCTGGTTACCTGGTAAGCCCTGTGATAGAGCAAGACCATAGCCATTACATCTGTGGCCTGTTGCGCAAATTGAGCGGGCTTTCCTTGTTTCAATAGCCATCCGTTACTTCCTACAGGTGCCAGATGGCCATTTTTCATGGTAATTTGGTGCAGGAAATGGGTTGATTCCTCGGCCACCTGCTTGACTTTATTGTCCCTGGTAATCTGCACTGAATGGAACAAGGCTAAGGGCAGAATACCGTTGTCGTAGCTTAATTGATCTTCAAACCAATGCCACTGATCATCACTATGCTCATAATAACGATCGACCAGTGTACTGGTCATGCGATCCAACAGATGACCCACTCTTTCGTCACCTGGGTTTTTTTGCAGGAAATAACTCAATCCAATGATGGTGTTGGCCAAACCCCGATTATAGGTAAGCTTCTCGAAGTTATCTGAGGCCTTGTAAACTATTTCCTCAGCTAATTGGTAATATGCATTGTTTGGGGCATGTTTTATCAAATATCCCAGGGCCCAAATGGTACGTCCAAAAGCATCTTCCGATCCCTCTTCATCTAAGAATTGTCTGCTAAAACTCAGAAAGTTTCGGAATGTTCCTTTAATATTCTGCATATAGTGAATATAGCTGAAGTAAATAGGGATTAAATTTAAAGCTTCCTTATAACCTGTCTGGTTATATGCCATTAACGCGGCTAATAAAGCCCGTGCATTGTCATCAAGACAGTATCCTTCTTTGAAATTAGGTACTCCAAATTTTGCGTGTTGAATAATGCCTGTATCATCGGTCAATCTGTGCAGGTGATCAAACTTTAATGTTGGCAATAATGTCAGGTCTAGCTCTGCTGTGGTCGGGGCTAATTCCTGGTGGTACTTTTGCACTATATTCTTAACCAAGTTGTAATAGCGCAATCCGATATTTTCCCCATCTGAACTCTTTTCCATATTCATAAGCTTTCCGTTTCAGGGCAGTTAATTTCTTTGGATGGTCCAATAAATCAATCAAAATATCTGCAAGTACATCAGAGTCATTAAAATCAAATAGGCAACCCCTTCCTGACGCCAACAATTCCTGAGCATGCCAGTAGGGCGTAGAAACCACCGCTGCCCCCGCTCCTATGGCATAGGATAAGGTTCCACTGGTTATTTGCGCTTCGCTTAAATAAGGGGTTATATAGATATCAGTAGCTGACAAATATTCAAACAGTGCTTTTTCAGAAACAAACTTGTTCAGGAAAAACACATGCCGTTCCAGGTCATTTTGTTCGACCAACAGTTGTAAGGAGTTGCGGTACTTATCTCCGAACTCCCTAAAAACATTAGGATGGGTTTTTCCCAGTACCATGTATAAAACCTCCGGATGATTTTTTACCACCTTTGGCAATGCTTTGATTACCGTTTCAATACCTTTATTACGACTCAACAACCCGAAGGTAAATAGTACTTTATGTTGGTCAATGCCCAATCTCTCTTTTATAGTGGGTATGGCAAGGATTTCAGCATCAGGCACCCCATGTTCGATAACCTCAATTTTACCGGGGGAAATTCCATAGATTTCTTCTAAGAATTTAGCCCCCATTCTACTCATGACCACTAATTTTTGGGCCTTTTTACCCAAGGCCTGGATAATAGATCTTTCAAGAAAATCCGGGTGTTTCAGTACCGTATGTAAGGTTACCATCAGGGGTATCCGCAAAGCATGTGCAAAAGACAGAATGTAGACTCCAGAGTCTCCACCAAAAATACCAAACTCATGCTGTATGATACAGATATCGGTACCGTCCTGGTTTATTTTTTTTGCTACCTTCAGATAATCTTCCAGGGAGTGTTGGCAAACCACATACTTCACCTCCTCAGGATATCCGTCTTGGTGACTTTCTTCGATTGCAACCACCTGGCTATCTATTCTTACACCATTTTGTTTGGATTTTATGGCCTTGACAAGATTTTGTGTAAAAGTGGCCAACCCACATTTCCTGGGTTTGTAGGTACTTAAAAAAGTGATCTTCATAGCTAATAGGTTTCAGGTGCAAATACATTGGAAAAGTAAAAAAAAGCATGCTAGCAGGAAATGAGTTCTATCATACCTAAACTTGATTTTCACTATTTCTTGAAAGCCTGGAGTTCTTGATCTCAGAATATGCACAAAACAGTGTCACAAAAAATAGATTGCACCTTCTTATTTATACGGTACAAACTCACAAAGGATTCAGTTGTTACGCAGAAAGATTAAATCATAAAATCTTTAAAACTTTAGCGCCGTGTACATGGCCATATTTAAGGTCCAGCAGGGCCTTGTTTGCATCCTGCAGGGCATATTCCTGAACATGCGGTTTGATCGGTATCTCAGCGGCCAACCGCAAAGAACTCTTCCACATCTCTTCGGGTAACATTGGTTACACTCTTAATTTCCTTTTCCATCCACAAATGACTAGCATAATCCAGAGTTGCCAGGAGGTTCCGATCCTGGTCCTCTTTTCTTATGGCATTGACCACTAACCTCCCTCCCGGTTTCAGGCACTTCAGAGCTTCCAGTACTGGTTTCCATGCCGGTGTGGTATCAATGACCGCTTCCAGCAGTTCCGGAGGTTTGTCAGTGGTATCCCCTGACCAAAACGCACCTAAATCTCTGGCAAATTGACGTTCTTTCGGATTGCGGGCAAATACAAAAACTTTAGACTCTGGAAATTTATGCTTTACCATTTTTAACACCAGGTGAGCAGATGCGCCAAAACCAGTAAGCCCAAGATTTTGTCCGTTTTTGAGTCCTGTAAGCCGTAAAGAACGGTAGCCGATGGCTCCGGCACATAAAAGAGGAGCAGCTTCTGCATTTGAAAGGGTCGAAGGAATTTTGTAAGTAAAATTCTCTAATACTTTCATGTATTCTGCATAACCCCCGTTGGCATCCCGGCCGGTGGCTCGAAAATTAGCACACAAGTTCTCCCGGCCCGATTGGCAATATGCACAATTGCCACAGGCAGAGAATATCCAGGCTACACCAACCCGGTCGCCCGGTTTCAGCTCCCTTACTCCTTTACCTAATTCCACTACCTCACCAATAGCCTGGTGACCTGGTATCATGGGAAAACCAGATGGCGGGGTACGGCCTTCAATTTCATCCAGTTCGGTATGGCAAACACCACAAACCGAAACCTTAATTAGAACCTGCTTATCACTGGGAACAGGTACAGGAAGATCCACTAATTTCAAAGGATTTGCACATTCATCCAGTTTACTTAAATGTGGGATGACCATAGCTTTCATAGCTGAAGAATAAATTGATATTTGTCTAAGTGGGGCGCCTAGTGTTTGCCATCAAAGTTAAAGCTCCTGGCTTCAATTAATCTCTGATAAAAATCAGTCAGTGGGCTTAGTTTTATCATATTTTTTCCGGTTAGAATTAGTCAACTTTACCAAAAAAAAGGAGGTAATTATGTTCACTACCAATAAAATTCATCGAGGGGCCTTTGCCCGTATAGGAGACCGGTACAATAGGTTTATTGACCCTCATCATTTTTTGGGTAGAAGTGCTTTGGATGACTCATGGATGACAAAAGGCAAGCCAAAAGCTAATCTATTTGAGCATGAAGATGAATATCAAATCAAGGTTGCAGTACCCGGCTTCACCAAAAATGAAATCAACATTTATCTTGAAGATAACCTATTGACAGTAGAATGTAAGAAAGAAGATCTTGGCAATAACTACCCCAAGGCTATCCGTATGGAGTATGGATATGATCAAATAAGCCGGCGATTTGTTTTACCGGATAATGCTAAGACAGAGGAAGTCCATTCCAGCTGTCAAAATGGGGTGCTTACCATAGTGGTTCCATTTGAAAGGGATGAAGTTAGGGCCATTAAGGTAGAATCTTAAGTTTTGTGAGGAGATCAGTTGGGGAATATTACTCCTCTGGGGATTTTGGCTTTAACCATTTTAATACTCAACACCGGTATGGAAGACTGTTGGCCAAACTTTTCGGTGTGACTTCCTACCCATAAATGGGCAAATCCCATACGTCCATGAGTGGCCATAAACAACAAATCGATATTATACTCTTTACAGGCCCAATCAATGCCATCCTCTATGGTATAGGCATTGACCAAATGCAGTTGATAGTCAGCTAAAAGAAAAGAAGAAGCAAAATCTTTAATAATTTTATTGCTGTAGTAAGTTGGTTCAAATTCTTTTGGTGTAATTATTTTCAACAGGTGCAACTTAGCTCTAAAAGACTCCATGAATTGGTAGATGGAAGGAAAAGTTAAAGTATACTCCTGGTTAAAGCTGGAGGCAAACGCAATATTTTTAACACTTTCGGGTTTTAAATGATCCTTAACAGTTAACACTGGAACCCGGGATAGATTGACAACCCTCCTGGTATTTGACCCTCCAAGCAAGTTGTCAAATCCCTTTAACCCGTGCGTGCCCATCACGATTATGTCGGCTTGTTGGTGCTCACTTTCTGCCAGGATAGTTCGAAATACTCTTCCAGTTCTAATAGTAATTTTCAGGTCAATATCCTGGGTTTCGGTTGAAGATTTCCATTCATCCAACTTTTCCATGGCCTTAGCTTTGGCAGCCTCTTCCGGTTTTTGTAAATCGACCTCAAACAACAGGCTCCCATAACCTAAAAAATCAATAACGTGCAAAATAACTAAACGTGCTTTGAACTTTCTGGCCAAACCAATAGCTGTTTTAACTGCTGAATCAGCAGTTTCTGAAAAATCCGTAGGCACTAGTATTTTATTGATTATTTCAGACATAACACCTTAATTGACAGCACTATTGGTTTGGTTGTTGACCGCTCCCGCAGTGTCATTACCCATCGAGTGATCCATATTGCCAGGTAATAACCCAATATCGCCCCTGACAGCAAAATAAACCATTCGAACATACCCAGCGGCACTAATTTAAAATATTGGTTCAAAGGAGTATACAGTATAATCAATTGTAAGAAAATAGATACCAATAGCCCCCAAATCAGGTAACGATTACTTCCCCATGGCATATTCTCCTCATACCTAATGGCTCCAATACGAACGAATTCAAACAATACGATTCCTGTCATCAAGGTACTTCTGGCAATCAACAAGATAGTCATTTGCAGTCCAATTAACAGAATCAACCAGGTTATACGCGTGTTGATAAGGGGCTCATTGAGTGCTCGAGGGGGTTTAAGCATAATATCGTTTGAAGCCGGATCCACACCTAATGGTGCTAAAATTGTCATCCAACAGAATAATATCACTGGCTTGTTTGGCTAACATACTTTCGAATTCCTGACACTAACAGCGAAGATATATCAATCCTATTGGTAGTATGCGGTATGGTATTGGTTGTTACAATAAGGGACACTCTGGAGGAGCTTAGTGATTGGAAAGAGTTATCTGAAAAAACTCCGTGAATACCCATACACACCGGAGCTTTATCCATTTTTGCTTTTAACAGCTCCACAGCTTTTATCATGGTTCCGGCTGTTGAAATTATGTCGTCTACCAGTACCGGGGTATAGTCCTTGAAATCAGATAGATTAGACAATTTCAAATTCACTTGATCATCTCCATGTCGAATTTTCTGAAAAACTGTAAAAGGTACCTGGGCAATGCGGGCGACTTCTTGTACCCATTGCTTGCTTTCACTATCGGGTCCAATAACCAAAGGGTTCTCCACATTTATATTGATCCATTCGGATAATAAAGGAGCAGAGCTTAAACTTTGAGTGGGGATGCTGTATAGCTCATCCAACGAATGAACTCGATGTAAGTGGGGGTCAATGGTTATCAGATGATCAATATATCGAGAAAGAAGGGAAGCAAAAACTCTGGAGGTTACACTCTCTCCGGGCTTAAACTCCTGGTCTTGCCTCATGTAAGGAAGATAAGCAGTCACCAAACAAACTGATGCAGCTCCCAACTCCTTAGCTTTATTTGCAAAGAATAACAAAGGCAAGAGATTTGGGTTGGGGTTATTTAAACAAGAGAGAATAACCACTGATTTACCGTTAACAGGTGAATGGATCCTCACATAACTTTCTCCATCAGGAAACTCCCGAATGGTAGCATCAACAACATTATAGTCCAACTGTTCCCTTATTAGTTGTCCCATGGTTTCGCTTCCAGGCCATATAAAAAAGGACGGTATCATTCTATCTTGAAAATCGTATCATCGGATTGAACAAAATTCAAAGCATACTGGAGTTCCCCCTTTGATTCAGAATGGATGCAATACAAGGGTGCCCCTATTTCTACTTTTGCATCGTTCTTAACAAAAATTTCTAAACCAGCTGCAGCGTCATAAGGAGCACCAGCTAGTTTTGCCACCCTTGCCAGTTTACGATTGTCAACGAAGGTAATTATTCCATGATTTTTGGACAAAACCTGGTGTTTGTAGGGAGCTTCTGTGGGTTCCTTGAAGCCACCCTGGGCTTGACAAATGGCATAAAATTTATCCCATGCAGTTCCATTAGATAATATCTTGTCCGCTAATATTTCACCTTTACCCACTTCTGCTAATGCAGCTAATTCCAAGATGGAAGCGGCTAGCAATAAACTTTTATTCCTCAAGTCCAATGGGGCCTCCGGTTTATTTTGTAGCACAGCCAGCACATCCTTAGCTTCCAACGCAGGACCTATACCTCTACCTATCGGTTGATTCCCATCGGTAATTAATACCTTGATATGTAAGCCAATGGCTTTACCAATGACGGTTAACTTGTACTTTAATTTTTCCGCCATTTCTTCCGTTCGTACTTTTGCCGTTGGACCTACAGGTATATCAATTACCACATGGGTACTACCTACTGCAACTTTCTTGGAAAGTATAGAGGCAATCATTTGACCTTCGCTGTCAATATTTAAGGCTCGTTCTACTTTAATAATCAAGTCATCCACGGGACTTAAACCTGCTGCGCTGCCCCAAGAGATACAACCGTTTTCTTTTTCAACTACCTCCCGGAGTTTTTCTAATTCAAGATCGACAGGCGCCATGGTATTCATGGTGTCTGCGGTGCCAGCTGGTGAGGTGATGGCCCGAGAGCTGGTTTTGGGTATAGTGAGACCAGCAGCAGCTACAATGGCCACCACAATGGGGGTAGTGCGATTACCAGGAAGCCCCCCTACACAATGCTTGTCCACCACAATATCCTTTCCCCAATTAAGAACTTTTCCGGTTCGTACCATGGAATTAGTTAAATAGGCTATCTCGTCAATGTCCAAGTTCTCCCCGTAACAGGCCGTAATAAAGGAAGCAATATGTATGTTGGAATATCGGCCTTTTTCGATATCCTGGATGATTAGAGTAAACTCCGATTCTGATAGTTTATTGCCATGAATCTTAGACCTTACCAAGCTCAATGATGTGAGCGGTGGCAAATGTGAAAGCCGGAGCAGCGCCCCCGGCACCACACCTAACTTAATACAGGCGCTTTCCGACAAACTCACTTCACCATCCTTTAACAAATCACTTTCTATGGTACTTAAAGTGGCCACGATGGAACGTTCGCCAGTGACTACCGACAGTCTGGTGAGCGTTTCAAAACCCTCAGATACCACAATGGGACTATTTGCTTTTACAAATACAAAATGTTCCTGCTGTGTATTGATCCCCAAGTGGACAAACTTCAAGGAATTATTGATTGGAGACTGGAAGTCAGTCGAGCCTATAGAATGGCTAACAGTCATGTTCACTGATGGTGGTAAGTGTAAATTCGAGTATCATTTCTTAAGTCTTGGGACTTCACCTTCTTCATACTTATTGATATCAATATGGAAAAAATTCCCAGAGCCATTGTGTATGCCCCTATAAACAACGTGAGATTCTCAACTCCTTCAAATGGGATAACAATTATCAATGTTCCAAATACTAAGGCCAGGGACCCATTAATCAGGTAGAGAGATCTATTATAGACTTCGTCCCACATTCGAAGCACTGTAATAATCTGAATAGTTCCAACCAAAATGGCCCACAAAGACAATAGTACTTGGAACATAGGTAAGGTAATATCTCCATAAAACAGCAAAATCAAGCCAATAATGCCGTGTAGTGTCCCTTCGAAAAACCAAAAATCCCATAACTTGGTCTGCTTGCGATTTAAAAATCCTCCCAGCATAAAAAATGCTCCCAGAAATAAAGCCAGCATTCCAAAATAGGCCAACAACAAAACTAAAGTTATTGACGGATAGAATATTGCTACCATACCAAAAATGATCGCCGACACTCCGTTGATAGTGAGCCACCACCAATTTTTCAATAAACTTAAATCCATTTTCATTACCGACTTTTCTTGTATCTCCAGATTGACTTGATAATAATTATCCTAAATACCATCATTTTCATTTTAGGATCTGTGATTTAATTCTCCTAGCATTCTACCTGTCTAGGACGGTTAATTTAACATTGGATCGTCTCTGTTAGCTATGATCGGAATCATACCTTTTCGTGATTCAGATCATAGCTTCCACTGAGGGTGGGTTGCACTTTTGAAAGTAATTTATTAAAATGTAATTAAATTGGGTCAATCTCAGCCACAATCACCGAAACCAGTAAAAGAATCGGACAACCAAAGTCCGCAGATCAAGTTACCTAAGAATTCATGGATACGGATTTATGTGTTTATGTTTCTAGCCATGCTTATCGGTTATTCCATATTGGATACCTACAAGCCCTTAGATACTACCTGGCAGCAGTTTAGCCAATTCATGTTACTACCTGACGATGTGGCCCGTATTGAGGTAGTCAATAAAGAAAGTGTTGAGGTATATATCAAAGAAGAACTATTATCCCGGGAAAAATACCAAGAAGTATCTACCACGCCCCTTTTTAAGGGAGTCAATCTGGGACCGCATTATGTATTCAATCTGGGCTCAATAGAAGTATTTGAAAAAAACATGGCAGAGATACAGAGCCAAAAACCTGTGGAGGATTGGATCGAAATAAAATACGTTACCCACACAAATTGGTTCAATAATCTTTGGATTTGGATATTCCCTATAGCGATGGTAGTTATTTTTTGGAACCTGATGGTAAGGGGAAGTGGCGGCATGAAAGGTAAGAACATGTTTAATTTTGGAAGTTCCACCGCTTCAGTTTTCGATGCAAGTAAGCAAAACAAAACTACCTTTGAAGATGTCGCGGGATTGGAAGAGGCCAAAATGGAGGTAATGGAAATTGTTGATTTCCTTAATACGCCTAAGAATTACACCCGTCTGGGAGCCAAAATTCCCAGGGGGGTGATCTTGGTAGGTCCGCCCGGAACCGGAAAAACGCTTCTGGCCAAGGCAGTTGCAGGTGAGGCAAAAGTGCCGTTTTTCTCACTTTCAGGTTCTGAGTTCGTTGAAATGTTTGTGGGAGTTGGCGCTTCCAGAGTAAGGGATTTGTTCAAAAAGGCTAAAGAAAAGGCACCGAGTATTATTTTTATAGATGAAATTGATGCCATTGGCCGATCCAGAGGCAAAGCAGCCTCCCTACAAACTAACGACGAGCGAGAGAACACCTTAAATCAACTACTGACTGAATTGGACGGCTTCGAAGACAATACTGGAGTAATTGTTCTTGCAGCTACCAATCGCGCCGATATACTAGATCATGCGCTATTACGTCCAGGTCGTTTCGATCGCCATATTTATTTAGAACTGCCAAATAAAGTGGAACGAAAAGAAATATTTGGGGTACACTTGAAGCCATTAAAACTTAGCCACAATATTGATGTTGACCTATTAGCCGCTCAAACTCCGGGGTTTTCTGGTGCGGACATAGCTAATATTTGTAATGAAGCCGCATTGATCGCCGCCAGGAATAAGAAGGAAAAAATTGAAAAACAAGACTTTTCAGAGGCCATAGATCGCATTATCGGAGGGTTAGAAAAGAAAAGTAAAATATTATCAGTTTCTGAAAAGACCAGGGTAGCTTACCACGAAGCTGGGCATGCAACTGTTAGCTGGATGTTAAAATATGTGGATTCCCTTTTAAAGGTTTCTATTGTACCAAGGGGTAAATCCCTGGGTACTGCCTGGTATTTACCTGAAGAGCACCAAATCATTACCAAGTCGGAGTTCATTGACAAACTTTGTGCAGCTTTAGGGGGAAGAGCTGCAGAGGAGATCATATTTGGTGAAGTTTCTTCAGGGGCTTTGGACGATTTGGAGAAAGTAACCAAACAAGCTTATACCATGGTGGCTTATTACGGGTTTAACGAAAAAATTGGCAATATTAGTTTTTATGACTCTACAGGAGAGCAAGAAAGATTTTTACAAAAACCATATAGTGAAGCTACCGCAGAGTTAATCGATAGAGAAGTACGTAAATTAGTAGATCAAGCTTACAAGCGTACACTGCAGATCTTACATGATAACTTGCCTAAGTTAAAGGAGCTAGCGACCAGACTTTTGGATCAGGAAGTAGTTCATAAAGAAGATCTTGAGCAGATCTTTGGCAAAAAGGTTAAACCCACGCAGACTGTGCCTGGAATTTATTCAGGGCCGGACATTGATGGGGAATTTTAAAATGCCGTTGGTCATGGATTGACCAAATCCCATAGCCTAACATGATCCGCTTTCTTTTTAAGGACCATCAGAGGCACTTGCATCTCAGTTTGCAGGAGCTCTTCAGTCTCGCTACCCAAAAAGAACCTTGAAAGCTTCGACTTTCCTCCGGCGGCCATCACAATCAAATCTGCGGATTGACGCTCGGCCTCCTGTTTAATGCTATTAGCAGCGTATGATTGAAGCAACTCCGTAAAACATGAAATTAAGGGTAATATATTTGGGTTATACTTTTTCGTAAACTCCACATATTGGTTTTTTGCCTCTTGTCTAACCGCCTGCATAATTTCATCTCTGGGAAAGCCCTTAAAAAAATACGCATGAGGTAGTTGATATACATGATGGGCACATACATGGGCCGGTGGTTCCACTTTTTGTGACATTTGCAAAGCCTGGTTTAGCGCTTCACCGGATGGTTCAGAAAAATCTATTGGTACCCATATTTTACTTATGTTATCGGGTGCTTCTTCCGGTATAAACAACACCGAACAGAAGGATTTTCGAACGAACTTTTTAGGAATGAGCCCTCTGCCTTTATGCTTTGGTTTGCTACCCGCAATAAATAGATCGATGTCCTTGATATAGGATTCACGCCATAAATCGAACTTTACTGTTCCATCCAGGATCTCGCAACTGAAAGGATCAGCGTCAGAAAAAACATTAAACAACTTCCTTTCAACAGTACTTTTTAATTCATCATGGGATGGATAGATTAGTGAATCCGGCAAATGAATGTGTACGGAATCCGATAATCTGTGAACTATATGAACAAACTCTATATGTTGGGGGCGGAGAATGTCGCTCAATAATTTGGTGTATTTTATTATATTTTGATCTAAGTCGGTAAGATCAAGGGCAACCAGCCATTTTTTTAGTGATTCCATACTCAGTTATAAATTCATTTTTGAACAGTTCGGTTTTAACATAGTGGAGGAGCGCTTGATATAATATGAATTAAACTATTCAAAAACATGATAAAAATCAACTGCCTGCGGTTAATGGTAGGTTTTGAAAATCGACTGATTCCTGAAAATTTAGTAAGAAGTCTTTTGCTGCCAGTATCAAGGCCTTACGAGAGGAATACAACTCTCGATTTACATTTAGAACGGTACTAATTTCAATCTGAGTCAACCTTTTCCTGGAAAGATCGCGGGAGATACCTTGTAGTAAATCTTCATAAATATTCTGATTTTTCTGTAATAGGTCAACCAGGTCCTCAAACGAAGTGGGTGAATCAGGTTCCTCCATTAATTGTTTCAGATCTCTAAAAAACGGCAAATTACCTTCTTTAAATCCAAGGAAGAGCTTATTCAGTATTTCGTGGGTGCTGTTTTTCATCTTCCAAAGATCTTTATGGATGTCTTTGGCCTCTTTTGCCGAATGAAGGAAAAATCGAATGGAGGTGATCAATTGAGTCAAACGATTGTTCTCAGACCTTTCCAGTGGCTGCTGCTGCAATTTTGTATAGAACTCAAACATTTCACCCTCCAGTTGTTTTATGGTTTTGTACTGCTCTTTAAAACCAGCTTGACTGGCTCCCTGTGTTCTGTGAAATTCAAATGAGAAAGTATCAGTGGGGTAAGCATCAAAGTTGATCTGGACTAAGGATAACACCCTCTTATATAGATGTTGGACTTCCTGGTTTAGTGCCTGGATTGCAGCATCCGGAACTTCAGGTGTGAGATTACAGATGTGCTTTGCCACCCTGACTGTGATGTCCCTGAATCTCTTTTCCAGAAAATTGGCTAATAGGTTTATAAATGGATAAAACAATACCAGTCCCAGGGCATTGAAGGAACTATGCAATAGCACCAAGGCAAACAAAGGATCTTGGACATTGATCAATTCTATTAAACCCAATAGCCAGCCCAGTGCCAGAAATGCCAAAGTGTCTGTAACCAGATTAAAGATAAAATGTGCCATAGCTACTCGTTTTTTGGCTGGCAAGCCAGTCATGCCACCAATCAATACCGTGGCGGTGGTACCTAAGTCTGATCCAATTACCATGGCAGCGGCCGACTCCAATGGAATGATGTCATTGTAGAGGGCACTGAGGGTAATCACCATGGAGGCAGAGCTGGATTGGATGATGGCGGTTAGTACCAAACCGATGATAAGAAATACTACCGGTGGGTAGTCTACAAAAGGCCCCAGGTCCAAATTGTCGGCTAAATGTCCCACGCTGGTTTTCATAAATTCCAGCCCCAGGAACAGAAAGCCCAGGCCTAAAAAGGCCTTACCCAAATGCCTCCATTGGTCTTTTCCAATTAACATTAACATCATCAGGCTCCCCACTGCTATTAATGGGAATGCCAACAACTCAATGTCCACTTTAAAACCCACCATGGCCACCAGCCATCCGGTTATGGTAGTGCCAAGATTGGCCCCGAAAACCATGGCAATGGCCTGTTTCAATTGTATGGCGCCAGCTCCAACAAAGGCCAATACAATCAAGGACACCACCGAACTGCTTTGCAATATAGCGGTTACCCCGGCTCCGCTGAGAATACCCTTTAGCTTACTCTTACTATGCTTTCGTAGAAAAAGCTTAAAGCTTCGACCGGCCAAAGACTTGATGGCTTCCTCCATCTGAAGCATGCCAAAAAGAAATATTCCCAGCCCTGCAATAAACTCCCAGGTATTGAAATATTGCATGATGTCTAAATTTGGCCTTTTCCCGATTCCAGCCTATGAGCCTGATCATGAAATTGATTGATGGTGATCAATTTACCAAAATTGAATGGCATATGAAGGATGCTTGGTGTAACTCTGTTGATATCTGTTAAATTTGCACCCCAATCACATTTTTTAACCCTTATCTACATTTATGAAAAAGATAACCCTTATCTCATTTTTTATTCTATCATTATCGATGTTTTCCTACAATACCCAAGCCCAATCCAATTGGGAAGCGGGAATACGTATTGGCGAGTTTGTCTCATTTGATGCCACCATACCAATAGGACTGGCTCCCAGATTACACCCGGCAATATATTTTGACCGCTTCGGTATCGCCTCCTATTTTGACTGGATGTTCGCAATTTCAGGGGGTCCAAAAGGTCTAAAGTTTTACCCCGGTGTAGGGCCTGAATTCTGGCTAGAGGGTGATTTCGATTTTGACATTGCAGGAAATTTTGGTGCAGAGTACTCATTTGATTTTCCATTGACTGTAGGAATAGACTGGAGACCAGCTTTTCGCACCACTGACAATTTTAAGTTTAGGGCCTCAAACGTAGGGGTCACCGCGCGATTCCGTTTTGGTGAAGGAGTAAGATTCGTAAGAACGAAGTAAGATCTGAAATCTGAGATCTCAGATCAAACTACCTTCAACCATCCGCCATCCACATAATAAGTAGACCCTACAGAATAACTGGCCATTGGCGAACAAAGGAAAACGAAAAATTTTGCCAGTTCCTCCGGAGTGGCAAACCGGCCTATTGGCGTATATTCTTTGGCTAGACGGTCCAGATATTCGTCAGCTGAAATCCCTTCCTTTTCCCCCAATTCAGCAGCGGTTTTTCTCCAATCCGGGGTAATAATTAGTCCGGGATTGATGGTGTTTACTCTGATATTAAATGGTATGGCCTCCTCGGCCAGACATTTGGAAAACATAGACAAAGCTGCTTTAGTGGTATTGTAAATAGGTTCGTAATAAAGCGGTTGCTTGGCACAGATTGATGAATTATTTAAAATAACTCCACCACCTTGATTCTTCATCAATGGAATTAATGATCTGGACAATCTCACAGCAGCCATCACATGCAGGTCCCAATAGTATTGCCACTTTTCATCGGGAGCGTCCATGATTTTTTCATTACTTCCCACCCCGGCATTATTTATCAAGATATCAATTCCCTGATACCTGCTACCTATTTGAGCTACTAATTCCTGGATCTCGTCAGCTTTGCTGACATCTGCTTTTATTCCAGTAACCTCTACTCCATAGTCCCCAGCAATTTTAGCAGCTTCTTCATCCAACCGTTGCTGATCCCGGGCACATAATACCAGATGAACACCTTCCTCTGCCAGCGCTTTGGCCACTGCCAGTCCAATTCCAACACTGCCGCCGGTGATGACTGCTATTTTATCTTTGAGTTGTAGATCCATTGCTTGATATGTCAGACAAAAACTTTTTCTCCTTCTCTGTCATAAATTAATTTCTTTGTCCGATCAATACTGCTTTTGAGATAGGAATTTCGAATCGAATCTTCTGTTAATAAGTCTACCTTTCGATTGAAAAAGGCTTCAAGTTTATCCCCTAAAGAAAGTAAAGCTTCACCACGATCAGCTGGATCGTCAATATCAACTTTAACCACTACATCAATGTCACTTGTCTTTGGATCAAATTGGTTGGTAATTGAAGAGCCAAAGGCGTAAATTTTGTCCACTTTATGAGCACGACATAATTCAACAAAGTCCGTGTATTTCTCCTTTATTGTGGTCGCCAAATCCATCCTCAAATATACCTAAAATTTATTGTTCCTAGAGCTTACTCACAACATATGGCTTATCGTTGATATGTGGTACAGAAAAGGATAATACCACTATACCGAGGCTTCAAATGACAGAATGTAAATTGTTATTAGTCCTGCGGTAGTACTCTAATGAACATAATGCGCTAATCCCGAATTAGCAATAAACCGGCGTCTTTCCTTTATAAAAATGGTGGGCTTTTTACCGGTTATACTTTTAAAATCATTTATAAAATGCGCCTGGTCGAAATAACCGCAATGGTATGCCACGCTTGTTAAATCCATGGCGTGTTTATCATCCAGCAAACGTATTACTTCATTTATCCGGGTGATGCGCAGATAGTGCTTCGGACTAATTCCAACCTTGTCTTTAAATTCCCTTTCCAATTGACGCTGGCTGATGAATACCTGGTCTGGAAGATCCTCGATCTTGATACCTTTTGAATGTCGTATGAGTTCAGCAGCCCTGTTGACATAGCTCACCTCAATCTTACTGCGTTGCAGGCTTTTCAACAAATGACTTTCGGCTCGCCTGATCATGCTTGCAACATTCTTTTCTTCTCTCAGCCAGTGACTGAAGTCACGAAATTCACTGCCTAACACCATGGCCATATCTTCATAGCTATCTTTGAACATTGAAGCAGGCAGGCCAAATATGTTGTAGATACCTTCTGGCTTGAATCGTATAGCAAATACTTTTACCGGTGTACTAAACTGCACCTCGAAAGGCTGAGTAAACAAACCCAAAATAAGATAATCAGGGGTCTGTGTCCATCCATAGTCATTGTGAAGATTGCAATGCAGATCAGTGAGGTGTAAGATAAGCTCCAGGCAGCCATTTGGAATCATCTGCATGGACAAGTGTCCCCCTCCATTTGCATTAAAGCTACCTTCCCAATACAGTTCTACAAACGGTCTGAGGCTTTCGCATGGCTTATACTCTGCTATAGGGTTACTCACTTTGTGTGATCAATATATTGAATATATAGCAATTCTGGCATCAATGCAAGCAGGCAGGTATGTGCTTAAGTGTGCTAATGAGATGATAGTGGTTGAACTACTGGTGTCGCATCTATTGATTCTGCGATATTTTCTCCTCCCCAAAGCTGTCTCATTACCACATCAAGGTCTCTTAGCGCCTGACTACAATCACCATAGAAAGAAGAACCATGCATGGTTGCCAGTGTCTTTGGTTTCAGGTCCGCCAATGCGTTAAGTAATTTTGGAGTATTATGGGTGTAAGGTGCGTAGTCCATCAAAGGGCCCTGTTCAAATTCAAGCAATGTACTTTTATGTGCGGCCAATATATCTTTATCCGTAATATCGGTTACATTTCCATTTTGATGGAATAAATCGGAGCACAACAGTGTTTTATTTGTTTCCTCAAACATCACTCCTGCATCCCAACCATGGGGTAAATGAGGGGTTCTGATAAAGCGATAACTATATTTCCCCGTTTTTAAAACGGAATTTCCGGCCATTGGATAGGCCGGCCTTATGGCAAAATCACCCATATTAACAATAGCACCTGCTTCACTACAAACAGCTTTTGCATTTGGTGCCACCTTTAACCATTCATTGAGCGCTCCACATTCATCAACTTCAAAATGACTAAACCCGATCCACCTAATCTCAGATGGAGCAATAATTTTACTTACAGCTTCAAGGAGTACCGGAAACATTTGTTTCATTCCAGCATGATAGAGCATGGGTTCATCATCCTTGATCAAAAAATGATTGAACTGCATATTAAAATCAGGGACGAAAATCGAAATTCTGTAAACATCCGGGGCGATTTCTGAAACATTGATCATGGCATTCTGTTTTTATTATTAAGGAAAAATTATTGATTCATGTTGATTTGAGTCAAAGGTATCCCGGGAAAAACCAGTATGATTGTAAAAAAACGACATTATTGGAAATTCCACGAATCGGCAGGAGCAATTCATAATTGCTAATTTATAATTGATCTACAATCTCCCTAAACCGCATGATTCTCTTCCCATCAGCAATGTCAATTGAGTATTCCGATCCGTCATTACCCATCTGTACCTGCTCTTTATGAAACTTCATTTTACTGGGGCGACTGCCCGAAGCTGAAATATGTAATTCTCTGGCTCCTGTCTGTTCTAAAATAGACGCTACGTTGTCTTCATTAATTCCTGCGCCCGGCATTACTGAAATTGCTTCCCTTGCGGTTTCCACCAATGACTTAATTAACACCACTCCATCAAATGCGGAATTTTGCTGACCGGAAGTCAATACCCGATCAACCCCTATTGAAATCAAGTCCTCCAGGCTCTTTGTGGGATCAGGAGTTAAATCAAAAGCCCGGTGAAAGGTGACTTCCATGGGCCTGGCGGTCTCAATTAACTTTTTCATGATCTCCGAATCCACTTGGCCGTCTTTACTGAGCACGCCCATCACCACGCCTTCCATACCAAGTTCTTTGGTCATCTGAATATCATGAAGCATAACTTCCAATTCTTCTTTGCTGTAAAGGAAATCACCACCCCGTGGTCGGATCATGGCAAAAATTGGCAGGTCTACATTTTTTCTTACTACTTCCAGCATCCCATAGCTAGGAGTGGTTCCACCCTGATAGCGGTTGGCACAAAGCTCAATACGGTCGGCTCCTGCAGCCTTTGCATTAACTGCGGATTCCAAATTGTAACAACACACCTCCATGGTGATCCTTTCCCTGGACACCGCCGCAGCCATTAAAGGGCTAATGATATACCTATATCAACTTCAGCATCTGGCAATGCCGCCTGGATCTCTTCCGCTTCTTCAGCGGTGACATTGGTCTGCCATAGAAACACTTTCTTAAGAGAAGGTAATGTCTTCAGACTCTCTAGTAAAGCACCGGTAACTTCGGTGCCATAAAGATTTAAAGATTCCAAATGAGGCAAGCCTTCTATCACTTTAAGCCCCTCATCGGTAATTGGATTATTTTCCAATTGCAACCTGGTTAGATTGTCCATTCCTTTCAGAAACAACAAGTCCGCGTCAGTTAAATCGGCCCCTCCAACCTGCAGCCAGGTCACTTGCTCTTTTACATTTTTAATCAGTTGCAAGGAAGACTTGTCTATGTCAGTGGTCCTTTTCTTCTTTACCTCAATAAAATTATTATTTGCAGCTATGGGCTGTGCGTAATATCCAGCTTCGGTCAATAAAGTTAAACTTTCTGGCTCTGCTGCTGCCACCGAGGCACGTTCAACATAACTCTTTGGATCGGTATCCAAACCATAAAGCTGTGCAAGAACAAACTTCATTTCAGGGTCAACACCAGCCTCTAAAACCGAATTCTCAAAATCTGCTCCTGAGTCCAACCACCACTCGATCAATTTTACCTCATTATAACTTAAAGATGTTTTTCCTCCAGTAGGCATAAACTTCTTACTATCAGGCCTTAAGGTAATTCGATTAAAGATCTCACTTTCATGTGCATTCCCAGCAATAATTATCTCACCATTGTCTCCACCCGCCAAAATTGATTCCTGGTCTTCAAGGCTCAGGTCACCTTTCATCTTACTGGAATTATGGCATTCTACGCACCGACGCTGCAATAGCGGAGTAATAAGGTGCTCAAATACCTTCACCGAATCCGGATCATCCGAAAGCACCACTAATTGTTTCTGGGTTCCTCCCAATAATTGACTGATTGGTTCCGGAGCGTATTCTAAAAGATAATTAGATCCATGTGTTAGGTTTCCCCCAAAGTGACCGGTAATGCCTATCAGCAGCACCAGTATTAGTATAGAACCCTGGTAAAGCTCTGAGGATAACTTAAGCTTACCAATCTTTATCAGCCAAGCAAGAACTGATACCACGGCAACTCCTACCCCTAACCATCTATGCCAAAACAAAGTGCTTTCATCATAGCCACCCTCACTGGCTAACATCCAACCCAAAGCCACCGCCATAATCGCAGCAATAGCTCCACTCAATAGCATAAGGGAGATGGCATTGTCCAAGTTAATTCCTTTCCTCTTGGCGATTAACTCAACTAAACCACTTAAAAGTAATATCCCAATGGGTAAATGAACCACCAGAGGGTGAAACCTGCCTAAAAATCCAGCTACCTGAAACTCTAATAATATCATATACGCTCTAATTTAATGGGATAAGTCTGATCTGCATTCCACTGGCAAACATATATATTTTCATCGAGAATGGTTACAAATCCGGAATTCGGTGTCTGGTTAAGATATCTTAATCTCGACCAGCACATCCAAGCGGTCTGTTTTACAAAAGTTCTTCGTTTTCGTCGCATGCTTTTTAAGTCAAAATGTCTTTTACTACTTCACCATGTACATCGGTTAGCCTGAAACGTCTTCCCTGGTATTTATGTACAAATCGTAAGTGGTCCACTCCCATGAGGTGTAATATGGTTGCCTGCAAATCATGCACGTGCACGGGATTTCTTACAATATTGTAACTAAATTCATCTGTTTCACCATACGTTAGCCCTTTCTTCACTCCTGCCCCGGCCATCCAGATGCTAAAACACCGGGGATGGTGGTCTCTGCCATAATCTTCGGGTGTCAGCTTTCCTTGAGAATAGCATCCGCGCCCAAACTCCCCTCCCCAAATCACCAAGGTATCGTCCAGCAACCCCCTTTGCTTAAGATCCTGAACCAAGGCAGCAGAGGCCTGGTCGGTATCTTTTGATAATTTCTTAATTAAAAGTGGCAAACCTCCATGCATGTCCCAACCCTGATGATACAATTGAACGAATCGAACATCACTTTCAGCAAGTTTTCTTGCCAGCAAACAGTTGTAGGCATAAGTTCCAGGTTGCCGGGCATCCTCTCCGTACAGATCAAAAATATAGTCTGGTTCATTTGAAATATCTAAAGTCTCAGGAACAGCAACCTGCATACGGTAAGCCATTTCGTATTGAGCAATACGGGATGGTATCTCATCGTCCTTGGTATGTTCATATTGGCTTTCGTTTAAACCGGCTAAATAATCCAGCATCCTTCTTCGGCTCTGCCTGTCCATACCTGGCGGGTTGTTCAGGTACAAGACCGGGTCATGCCCAGATCTAAACATAACACCCTGATGTTCAGAAGGGAGAAAGCCATTTCCCCAAAGTTTTGCATAAAGTGGTTGTCCACCATCCTGGCCCCTGGAGAGTAGTACTACAAAACTGGGTAGATTTTCGTTTTCACTACCCAAACCATAACTTGCCCAGGATCCTATGCTGGGCCTTCCAGCTTGTTGGGAACCAGTCTGGATAAAGGTAATGGCCGGATCATGATTAATGGCTTCAGTGTACATGGTCTTAATAATGCAGATGTCATCGGCAATGGTACCATGATAAGGTAGAAGATTACTGAACCAAGCGCCGCTTTTGCCATATTGATCAAAGGTGAAATCTCCCATAGCCAGCGGAAATGACCTTTGATCAGAGGTCATGCCGGTAACACGCTGATCCCCACGTACAGAGGCCGGTAGTTCCTGACCAAACATGGACTTTAACTTTGGTTTATAATCAAACAATTCCATCTGAGAAGGCGCTCCGCTTTGAAACAGATAGATAATTCTTTTGGCCTTTGGGGCAAAATGAGGAAATTCCGGCTGATCACCGTTCAACAGGCCACCCAGGGTTTGTGCCGGAGCCATTGAACTCAAGGCCAGTCCCCCCAGGCTTAACAGACCGTTGTTAAGAAAAGTCCTGCGGTTGATATGATTGTTTATCTGATGTATGTGCTTATCTAAATTCATCTGCCTATCTTTTCATCACAAACTCATCGAAATTCATCAAAGTAGTAGCTAGAGAAGTAAATGCAGCCAGCCGTACCGCATCTAAACTTTTATCCACTGGATATTCACCTACACTTAGCCATTCATTTACTCTGTCCGGGTTCTTTTCAAAATCCGCTATCTCTTCCTGATAGTATGAAATCATTTTTTTCAACTCATCCGTTCTTGGTTCCCTGCTTATTAAAAGTTTAAAGGCGAAAATAACCTGTTGATCGAGAGCAGACCCGGACTCCTTCAGGATACGCTCTCCACACATTCTGGAAGCTTCTACAAATTGTGGGTCATTCATCAACACCAATGACTGCAAGGGAGTAGCGGTGTTTTGACGCCTTACCACACAATAGTAACGATCTGGTGCATCAAAGCTCATCATGGCCGGTGGTGGTGAACTTCGTTTCCATACTGTGTACATACTTCTCCGGTATAGACTATCTCCGTGCTGCTGTACATACTCAGTGGCATTTCTGGTAGCCAGGGCTTTCCAAATTCCCTTGGGCTGATATGGATAAACACTAGGGCCTCCAATGGTAGGCACCAGTAGTCCACCGGCAGCCAGGGCCTGGTCCCGGATTATTTCTGCGCTCAATCGATGAAAAGGATAATATGAATAATACATATTATCACCATCTATCTCCAGAGCTTGGTCACTAATTACTGACGATTGCTGGTAGGTAGCCGACATCACTAGTTGCTTCAGAAATACTTTAATGTCCCAGCCGCTCTCAATCAAATCCACCGCAAGCCAGTCCAGTAAGGCCGGATGTGAGGGTAGATTCCCCTGATTGCCAAAATCTTCCTGGGTGCCAACCAGGCCCTTTCCAAAACACTGAGCCCAAAGACGGTTCACAGCAACCCTGGCAGTCAATGGATGATCCTCATGCACCAACCATTCCGCCAGCCCCATGCGGTCCTGAGCAAAATCCTCTGTAATACCAGCAAACATTGCAGGAGTACCAGGCTGAACCTCTTCACCATGAGCATCATAGAGCCCTCTTTGCAGTATAAAAGTCGGCCTTATCACAGGCTGTTCTTTCATTATCATTACCTCCGGCTGATCAGTAATGATCAAGTTCTCCTGTTGTCTTAGATCTGTAATCTTAGCAAGCACACTATTGTACTGCAGATCCTGTCCTGTAAGCAAATAGTACTCTAATAAATCGGATTTATCTGCAGATTGCAGGGCTACCGCCTGATCAGTGTATAATGCGGTTATTTCCAGGTTCGACAGTTCACGATCATAAACCCTAAAGTCATCCATTACCACATCCACTATGGTACTCCTGAACTCCTTGCCCAGTATTACAGGCATGTAATTCCAATTGGAACCTTTCACTCCGTGCAGAATGCTTTTGTTCAAATTATCGGTAATTACATCAAACTCAGGGGCTACCCCATTCACAAATATTTTTAAGCCCGACGCTTTGCTGCTGCCATCGTAGGCCATTACCAGGTGGGTCCATTTGCCTACCGGTAGCCTGTCTATGGTATGTAGATCGATAGAATTTGCCGGCCAAACATGGTTTAATTGAAAGGAAAGTGTCCCGTCTTTATTTAATTTGCATATCCACCCACGGTATCCTTCAAATTCTCCATTGGACTTGTTGAAAATGGGGCCGGATTCCCCTTCAGTTAATAGTTTTACCCATATGCTAACTGAAAATGGTTGATTTCGATCAAAATCAAGGGTGTGATTAAACCGAATACCCGCATCACCACGAAATTGCAATGCTTTCCCTCGCCTTCCATCCACCATCACGGGCCTGGAATCTATGTCGCCAAATACCTTGGCGTCCAGTTTGTTTTTGACCAGATTCAGGTAGGCATAATTTGCCTTGTATTTAGCTTTTTTCTTGGGTGGGGTTGTATTTAGTTGGAGATTTCGGTCATCAATTTTTCGTTCTTGGTCAAAGTTAAAATCAGCTTTAAGGCCGTGTTTTAAGCTCTTGGTTTTTTTGCTTTGGCCCTGAAGCCATATAGTTAACTGTTCCACATATTGTTCTGATACCAACAGCTCACTTTGGGCTTTTATTTCCTCTCTTAGCTTACCCAACTTTTCATCAGCCTCAGGTGAAGTAAGAATCAGCGTAGGTGAGGCCTCCCCGTTGTATGGAATTATACCAGCGTCCAGATTATTGTTAAAATAAGCGAACATGGAATAATATTCTTTTTGTGTGAATGGATCGTATTTGTGATCGTGACATCTTGCGCATTCCATAGTAAGACCCATAAACGCCTTAGCAAAGGTATTGGTACGATCAGCTACATACTCCACCCGATATTCTTCGTCTACCACCCCACCCTCCTGTGTTTGCGGGTGGTTCCTGTTGAAACAAGTGGCCAATAACTGATCTTTAGTGGGATTAGGGAGCAAATCACCAGCCAATTGCCAAATAAGGAATTGGTCATATGGCATGTTATCATTATAGGCTTTTATCACCCAATCCCGCCAGGGCCAGGCATTCCGCATGCCATCATCCTGATAACCGTGGGTATCAGCGTATCGGGCCAGATCCAGCCATTCCAATGCCAGGCGTTCACCATAATGTTTAGAGGCCAGTAAACGGTCAATCACCTTCTCGTAGGCATCTGGTGAGTCATCTGCCAGAAAATAGTCCAACTCCTGGACAGTGGGCGGCAGTCCAGTCAGGTCTAAAGTAACACGACGTAACAAAGTCGCTTTGGAGGCTTTGGGAGCCGGCGCCAAACCCTGATCCTCCAGTGCTTTAAGAACGAAATTATCAACTGGATTGACCTTCTGCCAGGAGTCGTCAACAATTTCCGGAGGCGCTGCTTTTAGGGGTTTTATAAACGACCAGTGGGATTTCCATTGCGCACCTTGCTTTACCCATTTAGCAATAGTGGCTACCTCCTTGATGTTCAGACTAAGATTGGACTCCGGCGGGGGCATCATGAACTCCGGGTCTTCACTGGTAATTCGTGCAATAATTTTACTTTTTCTCAGATTACCACCTACCAATGCATGGCCGCCGCTGGCAAGTACCGTAAAGGCCCCTTCCTCGGTATCAAGCCGAAAATCTGCTTTACGGGCATTGTGATCAGGTCCATGGCAAGCATAGCAACGATCCGCTAGAATGGGCTTGACGTGGAAATTGAAATCAATATTCTCCGGGAGCTGCTCAATTACTATTTCCACTTTTTCGGGTAATTGATCTCCGCAACTGCCTAAAATCAGACAAAATGCAGCAATTAATAGAAATTGACCTTTAGAATACAATACTCTGGATATTTTAAACTTAAAATTATCAAAATTTATGTGCAAGAGCAAGGCTTAGGGCGCTTAGCGCGGGGCGCGGGATGCATTAGCTCTTCATTAAGTAGCTTTGTGTTTAAACATCTAAACCCATGCGTCTATTTGTACTGGCCTTGCTGCCGATACTCTTTGTTGCCTGCTCAAATAATAAACCATCAAATATCTTCACCCTAACAGATCTTGAATTACAGATCCTGGACTCCATCCATCATCATGAAGGTCAGTTTGCGGTAGCCTTTAAAAACCTTGACACAGACGGTGAAACCATTTTTATAAACAAAAGCACTATTTTTCATGCTGCCAGTACTATGAAAACCCCGGTAATGATTGAAGTTTTCAAACAAATTGCCGTGGGAAATATCAGTTTGGATGACAGTTTAATAGTGACCAACAAGTTCCGCAGCATTGTTGATAGCAGCTGGTATGAACTGAGTTTAGGCGATGATAGTGAGTCTGATTTGTACCAGGCTATTGGCAAATTCGCTGCTATATCGGACTTAATAGAGTACATGATTACCAAAAGTAGCAATTTGGCTAATAATATACTAATCGACTACCTGGGTGCGGAATTCATAACTCAAACCATGAAAGACCTGGGTGCTCCTGACATGCAAGTATTGAGGGGCGTCGAGGACCTCAAGGCCTACCATCAGGGATTAAGTAACACTACTAATGCGCTTAGTTTACTGGTCATATATGAGAAATTAGCTAACGGCAAGGTGGTATCTAAAGATGCTTCAGAGTCAATGATTGAGGTGCTTAAGCGTCAACATTACAATGATGTAATCCCAGCCCTACTCCCGGACCATGTAGTGATCGCCCACAAGACCGGCAGTATCTCACATGTCCACCATGATAGCGGCATCGTGTTCCTGCCAGATGGCCGTAAATATGTGCTGGTGCTTTTGTCCAAAGACCTGGTTGATTTTGACGACGGCACCCGGTTGTTGCAGAATATTTCGAAGATGATCTATGATTATGTAGTTAGCGAAGGCTAGGGACGAGGGACGAGGGACGAGGGGACGAGGGACGAGGGACGAGGGGACGAGGGACGAGGGACGAAAGAGTTAGGAGTTAAAGTGTTAGGGTGTTATGGATCAAGGATTAAGTGATTTAGGATGTACGATTTGACCTGGTGCTAGGGTTTTAAGACGAGAAGGCGGCTTCCAGTCTTTAATAATGATCCTGTCCCGGTACCTGGTAACTTCCAGCTTTTGCTTTGCCCTCCATTTGAGTTTTTTAATGTATTCTAAGGGAATGAGTTTATACCTTGGAATTAGACTACTTCCTAGACTTGAATCCAATCATTTCTTTTGGTTTAGATTACTTTCCGATTAATTGTTTAAGGACTTGAAATATTTCCTTGATACTCTGATCATGATTTATACCCTTTCGTTCGAATTGTTCAATTTTCAATAATATATCCTTCTGAGTTACGATCATCTCTCGCATCTTTGTAAAGATCCTGATAATCTGAATACTCACATTGTTGGCCTTTTCAGTATTTAATACGTTTGCCAGCATTAAAACTCCGTGTTCAGAAAAGACGGCTGGAGGAACTCTGCTTTTAGATGAAATATTTGCGGTCACAAATTGTGACTGCAAATATTCAATTTCATTCATTGAAAGCTTAAACATGAAATCCGAAGGAAATTTGCTACTATTCCTTTTACTTGTTGTCCTAACACCTTGTTTTCAACTCCATAGAGCTCAGCCAAATCTCTATCCAGCATCACTTTTTGACCTCTAATAAGATATGTTTTCTTTGCAATTGTCGTTTTCGAGGGACTCTGCATTTTGGATATCTTTTGGCATTTTGTGAACTTCAATGATTAATTCTTGGTATAGCCAGCTACTTAGTGCAGACTTAGCCTATTGAGATTGCATCAATTCAAGTTCCATTAATTGTACAAAAGTGGGAAATCCCAACTTTATACTGTCCTTCAAGGTTAGGAGGTACTAGTATCAGTTTTTGAGACTAATATTTAAATTCCTCTAAGAAACTAAGATCTCCATAGTAGGACCTGGAAGATTTTGATGACGGCACCCGGTTGTTGCAGAATATTTCGAAGATGATTTATGATTATGTAGTTAGCGAAAGCTAGGGACGAAGGACGAGGGCTAGGGATTTACGATTACGTTAGGCGATTTACGATGTAACCTATGAGCTAGTCCTGAAAATTGATGACCGTTTTTGAAGGGGTTACATAATGAAATTTCTCATTGTATAACTGTCACTGTCACTCTGGAAAAAGGCTAATAATTCATGTTTACTTACTCGAACGTTTTGAAGGTGGTTTCCAGTCTTTAATTATGATCCTATCCCGGTACCTGGTGACTTCCAGCTTTTGCTTTGCCCTCCATTTGAGCTTTTTAATATACTCTAAAGGAATGGTAACCGTGTAGCTCCTTCCCCCTGATGCTTTAGTTAAGCTGCGTATTTCTCTTTCTTCTAATGATCTTCTGGCCACGACTTGATGAGTTTAATTTAATCACGTGATTAATAACGTGATTATTTTAAAATTAACAAAGCAGTCAGCATTTATTACAAGGATAAAAATATTCAAAACAGGGCGTTAGGGCAGCAAGTCTATGGCTTAAGATGGGTTTGCGTATATATCTGTTTCATCTATTGCCAATAAACGATTATTGTCATCCGGAAAGATAATTACCGGCTTAAATTGTTTTGCCATTTCCAAAGTCATGCTTGCATAGGAAATTACTATTACTGTATCACCGATCTGTGCTTTTCTAGCTGCTGGGCCATTCAGACATACAATTCCGGTATTTCTTGCGCCTGGTATAACGTAGGTTTCAAGTCTTTCTCCATTATTTATATTTACAATTTGAACCTTTTCGTTTTCTATTATATTTGACGCATCCATGAGATCTTTATCAATAGTAATGCTGCCAACATAATGAAGTTCTGCCTGGGTAATTTTTACCTGGTGTATTTTTGACTTAAGAATTTCGATGTTCATACTTTCACTTTAAAAAATAAGAGAATTTATTGCTTGGTTCACACGAATTATACCATTATCAATTAACCGGAATTGATAAGAGCAGTAATGATAGATGAACGGGTTTCATGAGAGATATGTTGCAGCTGAACTTAATAAATCAATTCGTTATTTAAATTTAAAGTTTCGAATCCAACAATAGCCATTTTTATAGCTATTATGAATTATTGCCACCTCTTCATGTATCTGACCCCAATGACTAACCAATAAAACCTAGAATGAATTTGTCAAATACTCACACTCCCTACTCTCGCAGGTCACACTCACACTCAATTTATGGATAAACGTACCCTGCCTGCAATCCCAGTGGCAATCCTAAAAGCCAATATAATACCAGGAATGCCGTCCAAACTATCAGGAATGTTACGCTATACGGAATCATCATAGAGGTGAGGGTTCCGATACCAGTACCTTTCACATACCTCTGACAGTACACTACCACCAATGGGAAATACGGCATAAGGGGTGTAATGATATTAGATGATGAGTCCCCTACCCTGTAAGCTGCCTGTGTAAGCTCCGCAGATATGCCTACTTGCATCAACATGGGAACAAATATCGGTGCCAATAGCGCCCATTTCGCCGATGCGGAGCCCACAAATATGTTTATAAAAGCAGTTAAAAAGATAATCCCAATTATTGTCACCTGACCAGGAAGAGCAAACGCTCTTAAAACGGCCGCTCCTTTAAGTGCTAACAAGGCCCCAATATTAGAACGACCAAAAGCGTCGATAAAGAGCGCGCAGAAAAATGCCATTACGATGTAATATGCCATTCCTTCCATGGCTTTGGTCATGGTATCGATCAAGTCCTTACTGGTGGTGAAGCTTCCCGACATAAAGCCATACACCATACCTGGAATCCAAAATAACAAAAAGATCAAGGGAACGATGGATCGCATGATGGGGGCGGAAAATGAGCTTAATTCCCCATTCGGCCCCCTCAATGGAGAGGTTTCAGGAATTAGAATCAGGGCCAAAACCAATAACCCTAAAATGGCCACCCCAGTAGCCGCTAAAAATGACTTGCGCTCTTTTTTGGTCAATGAATCCATCTGGGGAGGAGCTTCAGTATTTTTATCTACCGGAGTTTTTGACAATCGGGGTTCAATGATCTTGTCAGTAAGCAGCCAACCCAACCCAACGATCAACAGACTGGATGCTGCGGTAAAATACCAATTGCATAAGGGGTTAACTTCAACTGACGGGTCCAATATTTGGGCAGCAGGTTGAGTGAATCCCTGCAATAACGGGTCGAGAGCAGAGGGAAATGGATTTGCACTGAACCCCCCTGATACTCCTGCAAATGCCGCGGCAATCCCAGCCAATGGATGTCTTCCGGCAGCGTAGAAGATAATTCCGCCTATTGGTATTACCAGTACATAGCCCGCATCAACTGCAGAATGGCTCAAAATACCTACAAAAATAACCATAGGAGTTAACAGGGATTTGGGAGTTATGGTTAATAACAATTTCAACCCGCTATTGATATAACCGGAATGTTCAGCCACTCCTACCCCCAACATGGCTACCAATACCACCCCTAGGGGAGCAAAACTGGTAAACGTGGTTACCATATTGGAAAGAAAGTTGACTAATGCGGTCCCTGTAAGTAAGTTGTTTACTTTGATTGGTTCACCGGACCTGGGATCAATTTCTGTAAAGGAAACAGGAGCTAACAATAATGACAAAACCCAAATGGCAACCAGTGAAATCAAAAACAAGATTGCCGGGTCAGGTAATCGATTCCCAATCCTTTCTATAGCATTTAATAATCGATCAATTAGTGTAGCCGTCTTTTTATTACCGGAGTTTTCCATGGTGTCTTAAGCTTAATTGCATGAAATTCTACGAAAATGATCGCAGATTTAAAAATCTCAAAGCTAAAATCTTAGATAATCTCTGATCTCAGGTCTCAGGTCTCAGATCTTAGATCTCAGGTCTTAGATTTGAGATTTCAGATCCTAGATCTCAAATGGTATGCTTTTGGCTGAGTAAAAGCCCGGATCCCTGCTTCTGAAAGGGTGACTCCGATTCCCGATTGTTTTCGCCCAGACCAGGGTAGTCGCGGGCTTACCCGGTCACTGCAATTCCAGTAAACCGTACCGGTTTCCATTTTATCCATTATGCTGAGGGCCTGTTGTTGGTCATCTGAAAACACTGCAGCAGTAAGGCCATATTCAGTATCTTTCATTAAACTAATTGCCTCCTGGTCATCATTAACCATCTGAATTCCAATTAGGGGCCCAAATGATTCTTCGATCATTATTTTCATTTCATGGCTGGTGTTAATAATCACCGTCGGTTGAAAGTAGTATCCCTGGCGCGTCTCCGCCTTCCCACCAGACAATACCTTTCCCCCTTTTGCTACCGCATCATCAACCTGTTCTTGTAAATATGCAGCCTGCTCTTTTCGAGCAAGCGGGCCGATAAACACTTCCTCGTTCATGGGATCGCCCATTTTCAACTGTTTGACCTCCTTTACAAATACATTGATAAAGTCGTGATACACTTCCTTATGGACATATACCCGTTCAACCGCGCAACAACTTTGCCCGTTATTGTAAAAAGCACCCTCAACCACCGCATTGGCCACTTGTCTTAGATTGTGGTTTTTGGCAGTTACATACAAAGGGTCTTTACCGCCCAGTTCCATTTGACGCGGCACCATTTTATTTGCTACTTTCTGGCAGATATACTTTCCTATAACATGCGAACCCGTAAAAAAATAGCCATCTATTGAAAGTTCAAGCAGCATTTCTCCGACTTCACCCCCACCGGTCACCGTTTGAAACAACCCAGGTTCAAGACCAGATTGCCACCAAAGTTTCTGGAGTTCCATGCCAGTAAGAGAAGTGTACTCTGAAGGTTTATATAAAACAGCATTTCCGGCGATCAAAGCGGGTACAAATACATTCACTCCAACCAAATATGGGTAGTTCCAGGCTGAGATGTTGGCGATTACTCCCAGAGGTTCATGGACGATGACTTCTCGAAAGTCTCCTTGTTCAAATACCACTTCATCTGATAAAATGCGCTGGCTATTTTCTAAAAAATAGGCAATCCGCGACCGTGCACCCCGGATCTCACTTCTGGCCTGGGTTAGGGGCTTGCCCATTTCGCTGGTAAGTAAACTGGCCAGTTTTTCCTCTTGTTTCTGTAAAAGAGCACTAAAGCGCTCCACAACTGCCAGTCTTTCACTTATGGCGTTTCTGGCATATGCCTGCTGGGCCTCAAGTGCACGTTTAAATTTCTCCTCAACACTTTGTTGATCATCGGTAATTATGTTCTTAATTACTCTTTCAGTGGCTGGATTAACAACCTTCATACTCAGATATTCTAATATTGAACTATCGCTTCCATGCTAGTTACTCAATTTAGCAAAAACTAAGAAAGTGTTGGTAAACCTTGTCCCCGTCAATCAGTCCTTTGGGATGGTTCTTGAAAAATTCCGGATGCCATTGGACCCCCATCACTTTGCCCGGAGCCTCTTGGGTCCAATGGAAGGCCTCTACCAGTTGGTCTTCTTTACTATAAGCACTTGCTTCCAGGTCATTTGCTAACTCTTTGATTCCCTGGTGATGCACACTGTTTACCCAATATTCCTCAGAGGGACCGTGTATTTGGTTCATTAATCTTCCTTTGGGAAACACCACCTGGTGTCTTACTTTATCGTAGTCAATTGCATCTCTGTGTCCGACCTGATCCGAAAACTGAGTTTCCAGATCTTGATATAGAGCGCCTCCAAAATACACATTCAACAACTGTAGGCCTCTGCAAATACCCAATACCGGCTTCCCCTTATTGATGGCATAATCCAGGACTTTCATTTCGTAATCATCCCTGAAGGGATCACCCGGCCACTTGCTGTTGGGTAACGGCCCTTCACCATAAGTATATGGAGAAATGTCCGTTCCTCCTTGAAATACAAACCCATCGAAGGCAGCCAGATACTGAGGCAATTCTTCTGGTCCTAAATTGGGGATCAGTATGGGATAGGCCCCGAAACGGTAGAGGTATTGGGCCATATCCTGCTCCAAATAATTTAGTGTTTTGGGACCAAAAACCTGGCGTTTGAGGTCAGGATAGATAAAACAAGCAGTAACTCCAATCTTTTTCATCCCAAAGCCTCCTGATAAATTGCTTTTATATCATCAGTGCTGGCTTCCCTGGGGTTTGATGGCAGACAAAAATCCTTGGCAGCAAGACTGGAAAGTTCATCAATATGATCCGGTTCAACTCCGCACTGTTTTAAATTCAGGGGTAAATCCAGGCGATGGTTCATTTCAGTGATAACTTTTGACACCTCCGCGCCCTCCGTAATATCCATTTGTTTGGCCATCTTATTAAATTGATCCCGGCATTCAGGATAGTTAAATTTTAGTCCGTATGGTAAGTTAACCGCATTGGCCAGCCCGTGATGTACATCCAACAATGTGGACAATGGGTGGGACAATGAATGTACTATTCCCAACCCCTTCTGAAATGCCACTGCCCCCATTAGCGATGCCATCATCATTTGGCTACGTGAATTTTTGTCCGGCCTAACTACTGCGGTCTCCAATGAACTCCAGATAAGTTGTATGCCCTCGAGTGCAATTCCATCACACATGGGATTGTAGCCTTTTGCAAGAAATGCCTCCATATGATGCGTCAAGGCATCCATTCCAGTAGCCGCGGTTATATCAGGTGGTAGGTCATAAGTTAATTCAGGGTCTGCAAAAACCTGCTTAGCCATTAAAGTTGGGTGAAACAAAATTCGTTTCCTTTTTGATTCATCTTCAGATATGATGGCGGCCCGACCTACTTCACTACCGGTACCTGAAGTAGTCGGTATGGTTACAAAATGTGGAATTGGTTCTGTAATAAGACTGCTTCCTCCGGTCAATTCATCATAATCGAATAGGTCCCGATGATGATTGATACTCAGTGCGATAGCTCTGGCTACGTCCAAGGCTGCTCCACCTCCTAACCCTACCAGACAATCTCGTTCATGTCCATAGACCAGTTTTCCTTTTAACACGTCGGCCTTCACAGGGTTTTTATGAATATCTGAAAAAACCAAAGGATCCAACCCTGCTTGTTTCAAATGTCTGATGATCTTTTTGAAAAAGGGCAATTCTTTTATTACTTGATCTGTCACCACCAAAGGCCGCCTAAAAGATTTCTCCCTGAGATAAGCTGGTAGTTGAGAGATTACTCCCGGCCCAAAGCTTATGTCAGTAGGAAAACCAAAATTGTTCATCATTAGATGATCTCAAAATACCGTTTTAACTCCCAGTCAGTCACTGCAGGTGCAAATTGACGGCATTCCCAAATCCGCGACTGAACAAAATGCTCAACAAACTCAGATCCAAACAATTCCTTGGCAATATCAGACTCCTGCATCAATTTAGTGGCTTCACCTAATGAAGAAGGCAATGTTCCATGCTGTGTTTCCTCATAGCCATTGCCAATAGTGGGTTCTTGCTCCAAACTCAACTCCTTCCTTATTCCGTATAAACCGGAGGCCAATGCCGCAGACATGGCCAGGTATGGATTGGCATCTGATCCACAAACCCTGGTTTCAAGCCGGGTTGAATTTAGACCGCCAGTTATCGCTCGTAAAGCAGTGGTCCGGTTGTCCAGTCCCCAGGTCAAAGTAGTAGGTGCCCAGGCCCCCTCGACCAGCCGTTTGTAACTGTTAATATTGGGGGCATACATAGGCAGGATGTGAGGCATACAATGTAACTGACCAGCAACATAGTGCTCCATCAAAGAGCTCATATTATGAGCTCTATCCTCATCATAGAATAGATTTTGTTTTAAATCCAGGTCCCATAAGCTCTGGTGGATATGTCCACTGCACCCCGGATAGTTTTCATTCCATTTGGCCATGAAACTGGCTATTATACCGTGTCGGTAGGCAATCTCCTTAACTCCGGTTTTGAATAAAGTGGCTCGATCAGCCGCTTCCAGTACATCAGAATAACATATTGCTGCTTCATAAACGCCCGGTCCTGTTTCTGTGTGCAGCCCCTCTAATGGAACCTCAAACTTATTCAGAAGGTCAAAAAGGTCATTGAAGTATTCACTTTTCAATGAGCTTCGCAGCAGACTATAGCCAAACATTCCGGGAGTAAGCGGCCGGATGTTGGTAAACTGTTTAGCGTGTAGTTCCTGAGGTGTTTCCTGAAAATTATACCATTCAAACTCTCCGGAGAACACCGGTTGGATTCCGGAATCCAGACAGGCCAGTCGGATGTTTTTCAGCAAACTTCGAGGACAAACACCCAGAGGGCTGCCAGCGTCATCGCAAAAATCACCCAGGACTAAGGGCATTTCGTTTTCCCAGGGGATTTTCCTGTAAGTCAAAAGGTCCAAACATGCCTGGGCATCTGGATAGCCGGTATGCCATCCAGTGAACTTTGAATTATCGTAAGCTTTATCGCCGGAATCCCATCCAAATACTACATCGCAAAACCCAAATCCACCCTCAGCAATTGACAAGAATTTTTCCTTACTCACTACCTTACATCTTAAAATGCCATCGATGTCTGTAACCGCAAGTTTTACCTTTATGGAAGGATTTTCCTTGATGGAATTAATTGCCTCCTCGCTAGATTTGTTGGTATTAATATTCATAGATTATGTTTTGTCGGGTTCCTTTATACATTTAAAGTAATCAAAAAATCCGGTCGGGAACAGGGGAACATTGAGAACAAGCGAACATTTGAACATTTGAACAATTGAACAATAGGACGGAAAGCGCATGACAGTTAGACTTTTGAGTAAGTGTATTTTGGTGTTTATTTGTTTTTGTCATTTATCATATGTCATTAGTTTTATGGTTTTTTGGTGCTTTAAGCGGCGTACCATACTTGGCACTAATATCACTTATTTTCAGGTTTAACAAAAAAGTGAAAATATAAATAAGCCACCGCCAGCACCCTATATATATAAGCGCCAACCAAGGGTTATAAGCAGTCATGGCTACCAAAGCAACGGATGCAATAACCAAGGCTATCATAGGAAACCAAGGATAGAATGGCACCTTAAATGGTCGCTCCATTTCTGGCGAATTTCTGCGCAGGGCGAATAGAGACAACATTGCCACGATATATAATGTCAGGGCACCAAAGCACGCTATGGTAATAATTTCACTGGTCTTCCCAGTGGTCAATGCAATGATACCAATAGCCATGTTAAAGATAAGGGCATTGGCCGGGGTTCTAAACTTGGGATGCACTTTCCCCAGACCTTTGGGGGCAAAGCCAACCCGACCAAACTCAAAAGTGGCCCTGCCAGCTGCCAAAATAATACCATGAAATGATGCCAGCAACCCTACCAATCCAATGGTAATCAGCAAATGAAACAGGATATGACTTTCACCGACCACCTGTCTTAGTGCCAAAGGCAAAGGGCTATCGGATGCCGCTGCCCCCGGCTCGGGATATACCACAGCTTCCCACCCGCCTACCCCCACGGATGATAGGAAGGTAAGGATACAGAGCACTACCAAGGTCAGAATTGCCGAACCAAAGCCGATCATTACATTCCGTTGTGGATTAATGGTTTCCTCTGCTACGTTCGCCACTCCTTCAATGGCCAGAAAGAACCAAATGGCAAATGGAATGGCCGCAAAAATGCCCTGATATCCATTTGGCAAGGCATTCAAGGTCAGGTTACGATACTCAAAATGCGGCAAGGTAACTCCGGCAAATATCAATAGTTCCACTACTGCCAATATGGTGATTATCAGCTCGAAGGTAGCTGCGGCTTTCACTCCGGAGATATTTAAGGCGGTGAAGACTATATAGGAGAAAATGGCCACACCCAAAATTGGGACCGAAGGGACAAATAGATTAAAATAGGCACCCATGGCAAAGGCAATGGCGGGAGGGGCGAAAATAAACTCGATATTCTGGGCCATCCCCGCCAGAAATCCCCAGCGCCGGCCCAAGGCTTTGTGCGCATAGTCAAAAGCTCCACCAGCTTTGGGTATGGCACAAGCCAATTCAGAGTACCCAAAAGTGAAGGTCACATACATGACAATAATAAACCCGGTCGATATTGCCAGGCCCAGGGTACCTCCTTTTTTCCAAACCCAGGTTCCAGCCGAAATACATACCGGATATCACATAGCCCACGCCCAGGCCCCATAACATTAAGGGACCCAAAGTTCTTTTCAGACCTTGATTCGATGAATTACTCATACCAGGGCATTCTTGAGCTCAAAAGATAGTAAATAGGATCTCAAAAAGGAATTATACCATAGGAAATGGAACCAGGTTTTGATAGACTCTCATCAAAGTTCTTTGTGAAAAGCCAAGGGCATATAGTAAGTATATCCAGAAATATACCAATTGCAATTTGTAGGGTCCGTTTTTCCGGTACTTCCTTGCAGAAGTAGTCACATAGTCAGGGAGTACGGTAAAAGATCCGTAATTGGAAAGGCGTTTGACTATATCCTGATCTTCAAAAACCCTAAATTCTTCGTTGTAACCGTTTACCGCCTTATAGGCTTCTTTGTCAACAAACAAACTTTGATCACCAAATCGAAAAAGGTTGATATTGAATCTAGTGAACCAACTATTGGCGTTTAGAAACCAATGCCTCCAGTCAAATCGCAACCTGAAACACCCATAGATATAGTGGTCTATAGTTGCCTGCCGGATTTTTCGGGCAAATCCCGCAGGTGGAAAAGTGTCGGCATGTAGAAAATATAAGATCTGGCCAGATGCCTGCTCTGCCCCCAAATTCATCTGTATGGCCCTGCTCCTTTGTTTGCTGTTGAGAACCAAGGCCCCTGTCTTGGTGGCCAATTCCCTGGTCCGATCTTCACTATCGCCATCCACTATGATAATCTCCTTTACCAGAAAAAATGAAGCATCCGCCCGGAGGTATGCTATCAATTTTTCTATTTGTTCCTCCTCATTGAGGGTGGGGATGATAATACTAATCAACATCTTACCTTACGGGGTTTGAACATCAAGATTTTCCAGTTCAATTTTTGAGAGCAATTCCAACCTACCTTGGTTATATTGCTTGTCATAATCCTCCAGTTTGACCCCATCATCAGTCTGCCGGTAGTTTTCATAGTCAGCAAATCGAATACCGCCCACTGTCCGGACATTTATGGGCACTCTGAATCTTTTACCTCCCTCATCGGTATAGTACAAATAAGCAAAATATTCCATGGTCAGGTCTTTAGCATGGATCCAGTATACGAACTGATCACTATAATCATCACCTCCTTTTTCCTGGTCGAAGGTGATCAAGATCTTGTGGTAAAGTTCTTTCTTGATCTCTCCTGTACCTAAATAGGATTTGTTCACCGCCGGATCATTAAGCCGGTACGGAAGTAAAGCAAAATAAGCCACCGAGTTTACTGACCGGGCGTACGAAGCGGCTTTTTTTACGGTATCGGTAATATCATGCTGGTCAAGATATCGTTTAAAACCTTGGTTGTTTAATACATCTTTTATCTTTCCGGTGCTGTCAGAGAAATGACGTTCATACTGAAAAAATCCATTTTTATGAAGCAGTATATAGTGACGCCCCCTGAAATCAAAACTCACGCGAACATTTTCATAGCGATCACCTCCGTGATTCTGAATTACCATGTCTATTATTTTCTGGGGATCGGTTCCCGGGCCACAAGCATTGATCAGGACCCCCAGGGTTACCATAATAATTTTTAGCTTCATTATCCTATTGAACAAATTTGACACCAGTTGAATTCCGTATGACTGAATCTATATAACTCAAAAAACAAATCTCAAAAAGCAAAAAACAAATAAACTTCAAGCAACAATGTCCAAAGTTCCAAATTGACGGAAGATTTACGAGGATTTTAAGATAATTGCTGATAGTATTTTCTTAAGTTCAAGTGCTTCATTTAACAATCGAGTAGCTTCGTTGTTAAACTTGTGATCATTGCTTTCTTTAATAAGACGAAGAAAATAAGCGCATTCTTTGGCCTCTTTTCTGCTAATTTTTAGTCGCATTAAAAAATCTTTTTTACCTAAGGCTTCGTTGGCTTCAATGTAATTTGCACCAATACTCCCGGACGACCTGATAATCTGTTTTCCATCCTCCATATTTGCGAAACTTTGTGGTAGACTTTTTATAAAAGCCCGTACCCGCTTAGCGAACTGGAAGGTCCTTTCTTCAAGGTCATACTTTTTAGAATTTTCTATTTCTGTCATTAACCTGCAACCAAACAATGTCTTCGGATACTACTCTTTCTGAGTCCTATTTGCAAGCATCCTAAAACTTGAAGTATTGTTTGAAACTTCTTCATTTGGTGCTTATTTGTAATTTAGTGGGTGTTATTTGGAGCTTATTTGAGATTTATCATTTGGTGCTTATTATTTTAATAATTTCTCCGAAATTATTTTTTCGCCAGCAAATCTACCGACTGAACCAGTTGAATAAATTCCCTGCGATAGCCCTGCAGATCGACACCTTGTGCTCCACGCGCCCACTTTTCTACCATCGCATAGGTAGCATTACCCTTAAACTCCGATTCCCTCAAAAGCATCCCAAAGGAGGACACGGCCGCGCTCCAACGGAAGTTATCAGAAGTCGCGGACAGCCTGACTGGTTCACTTCCTGCAGTCCTGGTAATTAACCTGCTTTTGGTGCCCTGTGGTTGCTTATACCTAAGTTTTAGGGTCATTAACTCCTCGGAATGATGTGCCCCAGGCTTAGTCTTATGGTTTTGATATTTTAGCTCATCCACGCTCTTAATATACTCTGAGTCTTGACTATCATGAGGTATGATCTCATAAAGGGCAGTAACTGTATGACCAGACCCCAGTTCTCCGGCATCCTTTTTGTCATCGTTAAAATCTTCATCTCTTAACCGGCGATTTTCATAGCCAATCAAACGGTAGCCTTTTACCACCGCAGGGTTGAATTCTATTTGCAACTTGACATCCTTGGCTATGGTAAACAAAGTTCCACCAAACTCATTTACCAGTACTTTTTTGGCCTCCATGATGTCGTCAATATAGGCGTAATTGCCATTACCTTTATCTGCCAGGATCTCCATTTTAGAATCTTTGTAGTTACCCATACCAAAACCCAGAACGGTTAGGAAAACACCCTTTTCCCTTTCCTTTTCTATCAATCGCTCCATCTCCGCATTGCTGGAGGCACCAATATTAAAGTCTCCATCGGTGGCCAAAATCACCCGGTTGTTACCTCCATCCACGAATTGTTCTTGCGCTATCTTATAGGCAAGTTTGATCCCTTGGCCACCAGCAGTGGAACCACCGGCCTGTAGTTGACTCAAAGCGCTCAGTATTGTCTGTTTTTGGTTTCCGGCGGTGGGTGTCAGCACTACGCCCGCTGCTCCTGCATAAACCACCATTGAAACCTTGTCTTGAGATCGCAACTGATTGGTCAACAGTTTGAAAGCCGATTTGAGCAAACCTAACTTGTTGGGGCTATTCATGGAGCCTGAAACATCAATAAGAAATACCAGATTACTGGGAGGTAAATTATCAACTGGAATGCTACGCCCTTGTAAGCCAATATGCAACAGTTGATGTTCGGGATTCCAGGGGGCCCAAGAAAGTTCGGTGTAAACTGAAAATGGGTTTTCCCCTTCCGGTTGGGTATATTCATAAGTGAAATAATTGACCAATTCTTCGATTCTTACGGCGTCTTTTGGTGGCTGTTGCCCCTGTCGTAAAAAACGTCTTACATTACTGTAAGATGCAGCGTCTACATCAATAGAAAATGTGGATAAGGGATTTCTGGTAGGTTCCAGGAAAATATTTTCATGGATGGTGGCATACTCTTCGGTATTGTATTGAAGGTAAGGCTCCTGAGCATATACATGAACATTCCCCTGATGGTATTCAGCTTTTGACATTCCTAATGTAGGAACACCTGAGTTCTTGTATCCGGTTCTGTTTATGGAGTTGTCTTTCGGTGGCGCCTTCAATTCCTCCTCATCTGCTACCTCAGCTATAATCGGGCTCTCTGCAACCATATAAAAGTCAATGACTCTTTTCTGGCCCACTGCGACTTCTTGACTTATAAAGCCAGCTGAACTCGCTATTATAACAGCGTTCTGATGGGAAATGTTGATTTTATACTTTCCATTAATATCAGTTATGGTACTCAAACTGGTGCCTTTAACTGAGATGTTAACCCTCGACATGGGGCTCTGGTGGTTTTTAAAATAAACTGTTCCGCTAACTTCGAAACTTTCATTGGCCCCGGTATGACCGGTAGCAACAAACATTAGTGTAATAAACAATAGAGTTTTCATGATTTTTCTTTTTATCATAGGATGAAGGTGAATTGGTAATTCCATAAAACCTTTCACTTTTTTTTGCATTTATGCGTTATCTTAAACAGCAGCTATGTTTTTAGCATAGATTTTTATCATGTTCGGACCTGGATCTTCGAAATACAAATCATTTGATGATGATGCGCTGTTGCATCAATTCCGTAAAACCGGTAACCTGGAGGTACTGGGAGCCCTGTATCATCGCTATATGCACCTGGTATATGGTGTAGGTCTAAAATATTATAAAAATACGGAGGAGAGTAAAGATGCGGTAATGCAAATATTTGAGAAGTTAATAGAGTCAGTACCCAAGCAGGAGATCCACAATTTTAAATCCTGGTTATATGTAGTTACCAAGAATCATTGTCTCATGACCTTGAGAAAAAATAAGCTTGAGGAAGATAGTCAGCCTCTGTTTATGGAATCTGACCTGGTTCAGCATCTTAATGGTGAGGAAAATGAAGGCTACCAGGCATCATTAAATAATGCCTTGTTAAATTTACCTGAGCATCAACGACGATGTGTCCAATTGTTCTATTATCAAAGTATGAGCTATCAGGAGATATCGGAAGCAACAGGATACGAGCTAAAAAAAGTGAAGAGCTATATACAAAACGGCAAGAGAAAACTAAAGTTATACCTCGCCAAATGAAAGATAAGCAGTCATATGAGCAAGGGCCAATTACAGGTTTGACTCCTGAACTGATGGAAGGGTATGTAAACCGCAGGTTGTCCCCTCAATTGATGCAGAAAGTAAAGGAGTTTTTGGATAAAAACCCTTTTGAGGCTGAAGCAATTGAAGGTTTAAAATCTCAGTCCTTAGACCTGGCAGGGGAATTGCAAGATCTGGAAGGCCGGTTATCCAGGAAGTTGAGCTCCGGAAATAACCAATTCAGGTTTTCTTGGGCAGTTGCCGCCGCCGTATCTCTGTTAGCGGTTTCAGGGGTTTTGTTTTATTTTCTAATGCCGGCCCCCGCTGACAAGATAGCATTAAATCAAGAAACCACGGAAGTTAAATCGGAACAATTGGAAGCATTTCCTGAAACTACTGTGGCAGATGATGTAGCCCCTGCTCCAGCCGGTGAAATAAAAAGGGAAACGAAACTTATTGAAGTACCTGACCAGGAAGAAATTGAAGATTTCGAGGAACCAAGAGAAGTAAATCTTACCGCTGAGACCACGGCTCCGGCAATCAACAATCTAGCAGGGGGAACTCAGCCAAATCAAACAGAGTTTGCCAATGAAACCAATTTACAAAGCGACCGGACCGTAGCACTTCCAATCGATAATCTGATAGAAGAGCAGGCGCCTCTCTCGGCGGCGCCACCGGCGACGGAGCAGAGTAAGGCAAAAAAAGTAACTGCTCCTATTGCCGGCACCCAAATTGCCAGAGCCCAGAACCAACCAGCCGAGTTGCCTTTAGCGGAAGCTCCCGAAGGAATAATGAAGTACCTAAAACAACATACCAAGTATCCAGAGACGGCCAGAGCAAAAGGAGTTCAAGGGAAGGTAATCGTGACATTTATAGTTAATGAAGCGGGCGGTCTGGAAGATTTTGAAATTGTCAGGGAACTAGGATATGGATGTGATGAGGAAGCTGTTAAGACACTCCAACAGGGTCCTGCTTGGAAGCCTGCTAATATAAATGGAAAACTGGTCAAATCCCGTGGTCAGATAGAGGTTGCTTTTCCGCCACAAAAATGATTAAGATGAACTATTGCAAAATTATTAGGAACATAAACTTAGATTTTTACTAAATTGTCCCGGATGAATTCAAGGGCTTGGATCGATAAAAATGCATTGTCGAAATGGGTGGGCGTTAGTCCCAGGGACGAATCATCTCTTCTCCAAAAATACCTTCAAACAAACGACTTGGCTTACCTGCTTGATCTTTATCGGCCATATATGCATTTGGTTTATGGGTTGGCATATAAGTATATTCTTGAACCTCATCAAAATCAGGAAATTGTATACTGCATCTTTAAGAAATTGATTAATGAGGTAAAGCGCCAAGAGATCAGGGTGTTTGGCACCTGGCTTTATTACTTGAGCCGGGATTACTGTAAACAATGGCGTTCCCGGAGCCCTTCGGAAGTAGATGGTATGGTAGCTTTAGGAGGGACCTCCACCACTCCTATTACTTTTTATGATGAAGACGATGAAATTTTTGAGGATGAAATTAACACCATGGAGGAAGAGATGATCAATTTAAAAAATGAGCAGGAAAGATGTATGAAATTATTCTTTAATGAACAAAAATGTTTTCAGGAGATTGCGGAGATTACAGGATGGGAAGTGTCTTTAATAAAACGTCATATTAGAAACGCAAAAAGGAGAATAAATATTTATCAGGAATAACATCAAAGGTAAGGGAGTACATACCAGCTGTGGAGACGGCATATACCTGAAGCGGGAATTGAGCAAACAATATCTGGCCGGTACGCTCTCCCCCGAAAAAAAGTATGAAATTGAAGACCAGCTGCTTAAGAATGACTTCTATTTCGAGGCCATGGAGGGTCTTGAGCAACTTTCCTGGGTAAAGTGTCAGAAACAACTGGAAGAAACAGAATCCAGAATAATAAAAGAGTTCTCCATTGATCAAGGTGCCAATACTACTCAAAAAATCGCCTTGACGGTGTTAGGACTTTTTATTACCAGCATGTTGGGTACTTGGTATTTCACCACAAGTACTCCGAAAACTGTTGACCTTTCTCCCACACCTAAAGAATCTTTAAGTACGGCTGCTGATAATGAACCCTTTGAAGTGGCATCAGATGCTAAATCCACACCGGAGATAACTTCAGAGGACACAGTCAGCAAAATTACATCCGCCAAAGTAGTTGACGAAAAAGAGCTAAAAAAGAGTCTTATAAAAACAAATTCAACAGCAACAAAACAATCCACATCAACACCGCCTGTTCAGAGGAGAATTGATGATGCAGCCACCCATATTACTGTGGGAAGGGTCGTAGATACCCGGGGAATTGCCATCCCTAATGCCCTGGTAACCTCAGGCAAGGTATCTGATACCACTGACAGAAGTGGTTACTATGCTTTGAAAATTGCCAAAGGAGGTACTCAAATATTGGTTACACACCTGGCAACTGAATATTTAGTTGAAATTGATACCAATCAAAACTGGGAGATTGTGCTTGACATTGCCAAACAAGTAGTACACGATTATCATCCAATGAATGCTGCCAACCGGTTTAAATAACTATATTTAATTGATGCGGTTCATAGATCAAACCCGTATAGAATTCCGCAAGGACTTGAGGCCTGACGCACTTTGGCGAAGAAGATTGTTTATCATTATTTTTGGGACAGAC
>PVMK01189172.1_pt2 | contig 55560 bp, 46 predicted proteins | sample 1853481 | NCBI WGS metagenome assembly PVMK01 (sample SAMN08533507, study PRJNA380276) | Marine sediment metagenome, whole genome shotgun sequencing project.
GATGGAGACACTATTAGTTTTGTATTGGTGTTGCCTCCAGCAAAGTATATTTTGAAATCCCATTGTACCATTCCCCACTAAGGTGGAGCTCACTTTTGTTTAGTGGAAAGGAAAGGCCTCCACCAATTGCCAGGGGACGTCGGTAATTTGTTGATATTTTATCCTGTCGACTGGTAGTAAACCGATCAGGAGTGGTCGATACCCCTTCTATTCCACTAAAAAATTCCTCGAAATTGTAAGTGCCCTTACTGCCGATTTGAACGGATGGTGTAGTTAGGGTGAGCCCCCAATTAAAAAGTTTGTTTTCTCCAGCGACGCCCAATTTCCAGAGCATGCCGTAATCTTCGATACTATAATTCCGATCGAATTGATACTGGAGCACCTCACCGGACTCCGTTAAAGCCTGGAGTTCAATAAGTCCTCCCTTTCTTGATTTCAATCTGGTAATACTTGAGGTAATTCCAATGCTCAATTTATCGCTGAAAGGGTAGGACCATGTTAACGAGTACCACTCTTCCTTAACTTTCTGATTGAAGCGAATATTGGCCCCAAAATACTCTTCGCCGGGATAATTCTCAAGTACATTTCCAAGCACCTCATTGCGGTAATTAAAATCAATGTCCATGTTTTGACGTTGCAGAATGGAATAGCCAAAACTATGCCCCTTTAAAAACCCCACTTTGAAGGTTCCAGCAACAAAACTTGGCACACTTCCAAAACTGGATTTTTTTTTATTGGCTCCCTCTCCAACAGTGTTTTCGAATTTGATTCGAGTAAGTTCAAATACATCGACATTCAACAGGAAAGCTGGATTTTCAATAAGTCCCAGTCGTCCGGGGTTATAATATAATGCTCCCAGATCCTCCACGCCACCAATCATTGAGTTACTTAACAGTATAGATTTTGTTCCATATTGCTGCGTCCAGTAATGGCCGTCCTGAGCAGTAAGCAGTTGCCCTGTAGACAAAATCAATACTGTGAAGATTAGTAGATGGGAAAGTTTCATTGGGGCAAATATCACATTGTTATACGGCTTTAATATACAGAATTAGTTTAGTCTAAACCAAGATTGTAAATGCTGATGAAAGCAATTATTAGTAATTATTTATATTTTAGGCCATGAAATATCTAATCGAGCAAGGCCCTACCTTCAATGAAGCGCATGACGCAAACACCACAGAAGCGCGTGCTTACTTTAAAAAAGTGAAGGAATGGTTGTTAGAACAAGATCAAAGTATATCGTCTGTAGAAATACAGGCCCGTGAATTCGGCAAAAAAGCAGTGCCTTTCCGTACCATGCTGAAATTTATTGAATCGGAACAAACAGTTAGAGACATCAAACGCCCTATATTATTCACCCTGATAAATCCTGTTTATAAAGAAACCGGCAGAATGCAGTCCCGAGAGAAGCATCCGCATGGTGAAAATTCACTTAAGACCAAAATTGAGTGCATCCGCTATTTTGAAAGCCTTAACGTCAATTTCAAAGGCCGGGTATTTGTTGTTGATGACGAATGTCCCAATGGGTCAGGAAAAATGGCAGAGGAAATTTTAAACGAGTATCCGGGATCACCCCACCGGGTCTTTTATTTGGGGAGCGCTATTGACGAAGATGACCCTGATCTCCCTCCGGGAATTACCCACAAGGAAGGTCAAAACCGTAGTGTGAAAGGTGGATCTGCTCTTTTTGGAATGAGAAAAGCGTTGCAAGAGCGTACGGAAGAGTTGCATATTATTGTGGACAATGATGCAGACCTTTCGGTACATCCTATGCAATTTGGTTTGTTGATCAAGGATATTGTCAATGATAAAGCCAAAGCTGTGGCTGGTTCGCGTAGAGAAGACGATTCAGTGGCTTTGATCGGGGCAGGTCGCAATAAAAGAGGATCACTGTTTATACGTATATGGCAGCATTTTTTACCGGAATTGGCCAGCAAAATAACCGATACCAACAGGGCATTTAAAGCGTTTGAAAGTAAAGCCCTGGGAAAAATTTTACCCTCTATACAGATCTATACGTTCCCCTACCAAATAGAGTTATTACAGGCCTGTATATCAAATGGCATTCCCTTAGTTAGGAAGGGAATTGCCTACCTTGATTCTGAAGCGGCATCGACCCAAAGCGGCGTGAATGTCACAGAAACTTATCTGAATCAGTACCGCCAAATCATTGACATCGCCAGAAGATATAACACTATTGAAGACACTGATGGCTTAATGGAATATTTTCTTTCTATTTCAGAAGAAGAATGGAGGAATATTGAAGCAGATCCGCCGGAAGATTTGATGAGATTGTTAGAAACAGATAACTAAACTGATTTAGCTACCTTGAAAATTGCTGCTTTTGCTTAAATTATAAGATGAATAAAAAAAGAATTGTGGATTCCAGGTTAGCCAGTAAACCATAGACAATGGCCAAAGCACAAAAATTCGGCACTTTCGGTGGAGTTTTCGTTCCATCAGTACTCACTATTTTGGGCGTGATTATGTACCTAAGATTGGGATGGGTAGTGGGGGAGGCCGGATTGATCGGTGCTGTAATGATCATACTGGTGGCCCATGTAATCTCAGTCACCACCGGGTTATCAATATCTTCAGTTTCAACAGATAAGAAGGTCAAAGCAGGTGGTATTTACTATATCCTATCCAGGAGCCTGGGACTGCCCATTGGAGGCTCTATCGGGGCAGCTCTGTTTGTTGCTACTGCTTTAAGCATCTCCATGTACATTGTGGGCTTTGGGGAAAGTTTCAACAACGCCATAGGACTGATTACCCCGGACATGGATGCCGCCGTACGGATCAATTATTCACGCATAACAGGTACCATAACATTAGCAGCAATTGTCGCCGTTGCCATGGTAAGCACTTCACTTGCCATAAAGGCCCAATACTATATTCTTGGCGCCATTGCTCTTTCCTTGATCTCGGTGGTTGTCGGAGGTTTGTTCATGGATCACGGTTTGACCGCTCAAACCGTAAAAATGTTTCCTTCAGCGGATTCGGTCTCTTTGGAGGTGATCTTTGCTATCTTCTTTCCCGCGGTAACAGGTTTTACTGCCGGGAGTTGCCATGTCTGGTGATCTCAAAGATTCCAAAAAGTCCATTCCAGCCGGTACCATATCTGCTATTGCTGTAGGCTTGGTAGTTTATATTGGATTGGCAGTATTCCTGGCTACTACTATTGATTCATCCGCCTTGAGCGAAGATACCAACGTTCTTTCAAGGATTGCTTTGTTCGCAGCATATGGTGCACCTTTTTTATTGGCTGGTATCTGGGGGGCCACTCTATCATCAGCATTGGGAGGTATTTTGGGCGGTCCCCCGTATTTTACAGGCCATGTCCAACGATAAAGTGACCCCAAAGTTGTTTGGAAAAGGGGTTGGGCAAATCCAATGAGCCCAGAAATGCCCTGATATTTACTTTTATCATTGCTGAGGCAGGCGTATTGATTGGACAATTGGATTTGATCGCACCCATTGTGTCGATGTTTTATCTAACCGCTTACGGGTTTATTAATCTTACTTCTGCATTGCAAAGCTGGTCCGGTTCAGATTTTCGACCTACTTTTAAGATTCCCAGAGTGGTCAGTGTGATCGGAGCGGTAGCTACATTTGCCGTTATGTTCAAGCTGGATGCAGTAGCCATGATCGCCTCCTTTATAGCAATTGGATTCATCTTCCTCTACCTCACCAAAAAGCAATTCAACTTAGGGTTCAGCGATATTTGGCAAGGCGTATGGTCGGAAATTGTTAGAACTGCCCTGTTTAAAATTGAAGGAGGATCTTTGGACAAAAGAAATTGGCGCCCCAACATATTACTGTTCAGCGGTGGTACAGAAAAAAGACCTTATTTGGTTGAATACGGGAAGAAACTTGTAGGGAATCTGGGGCTATTATCCAATTTTGATTTAATCGAGGACCGGAATTCCGAAGTGCTGTTCTCCAAAGTTGAGCAATCAATCAATACCGCAGAGGACCAGAAGGGCATATTTACCCGTCGTTACCATTGCAACGATATTTATTCCGGTATTGAAAGTATTGCCCGGACCTATGGTTTTTCCGGACTTGAGCCAAATACAGTAGTTATGGGCTGGGCACGTTATTCTAAATCACCTGACAAATTTTGTAACCTGATCAATGTATTTAAGCAATTGGATTACAATATTTTGATTATGGACTACGATCCACGGGTTGGTTTCGGGTCGAAAAAATTAATTGATATCTGGTGGCAAGGTGAAGGACGTCACGCCTCCTTTGCGCTCACTATATCTCGCTTTCTAAATACTTCTGATGATTGGCAACAGGCCGCCATTCGTTTGATTATCCTGGCTGACACAGCCGAAACGGATCAGTCATACATCCATAATAAATTGGAGCAAGCATTAGAAGAATTAAGAATTTCGGTTGAGATAAAAATCATAAATACGGCTTTGGAGCACCGGGCTTATTATGAAATCATACAAAGTGAATCGGCACAGGCAGATCTTATTTACCTGGAGCTACCGGAATTACAAAATGACAATCAGCAGGCATTTTTCGAAAAAACCGATGCCTTGTGTCATGAAATTGGCACGGTAGTGCTTTATAGAGCTGCTAATTATTTCGAAGACATCGACTTGGGATTGGGTGTGGCACATAAAGTACCCAGGGAGATAACTGAGCTTTCGGAACCTGTACCAGCTAAGGTAATACCTGAACTGAGTTTACCAAATCAATCCGTACTGGCCCATAATATTCAAACCCTTGATAATTTATCCAGGGAAATGATTTCTAAATACTTTGATAACAGCCTGAAACCGGCCCTGTCTAAATATGACATGTTAGTAAATAACCTGGCCCAGTTAGTGGAAATTACTTTTCAGTATTTAATTGATAATCCTTCCTTGAAGTACTTGCCTGAAAAGAAGGCAGAACTTCAATCAAACATTCAAAAACTGCTGGAAAGTTTTCGCGATAAGGAAGTGCAATCACAAGAACAATTGTTGATTGGAGGTTATGAAAAGCTGTGCAGTCAAATCGATATGGTGATCAAGAGGAGTACTCCGTATTTGACAGCGGCATATCCTTTGCAAACGCTTTTACAGGACGGCCAGGATACCCTAAGCCAGTTTAGCCGGTGGCAAAAAGCCCGGAATAAGATTGACCATAAACCATTACGGTATAAGATTAATTACAAAAAGGTGGTGGCTTTCCAACTGCAGCAATCCCTACAAAATGCCGTAGAAGAGGTAATTGAAAGTATAAGTAAAGATAGCGCACAGTTTATCAGCAAGTGGCAAAAGCAAAGTAAAAAAGTGTTTGAGTTGCTGTATCTCTGGGAGGAACAATCAAATAATGGCAGTCTTCCAAGGGAAATAATGATCGGTGAACTCCAGGAAATTCAAGATATTTTAGGCACTTGGATTACAGAAAATAACTTTCAACTGTCTGGCTACAGGGATTATCTTTTAGCAACCAACCATAGACAACTGCAGGAAATAGCTTCGTCGATTGAAAACATCAACATTAATAATCTGTTAAAGCAGCAGTTACAACCCTCAAAATCGTGGAAGATCACCCGAGAGCGTATATCAGAGGGCATTGTTGCCTGGGGACACAATCAGAGGTTATTCTTCAATACGCCATTGCTGGAACTTAAGCTTAGTGGCATTAAAGAAAAAATTGCTGCGGAAATTCACTCGTTGATTAACCAATTGAAGGAATGGTATCTGCAGGGCACCCCTAAGAAAATAGGTGGTTTAATTCCATACCTTGAAAAATTGCACTCGGACATTCAGGGAGGCCGACCTGCAGCGGTTAATGTTTCATTTCATCCTGATCAGTTTCCCATACTTCAGGAAAGATTAGACCAGCTTATTCTTAAATTCAGGGAATTACCAGCCAAGTTGCCAGAACAATTGGAGGTTGCCAATTTGCAGGACCTGGAATCCAATCCCCTGGAAGAGGTTGAAACTATCTCCATATCTCCCAACGGGGTGGTAAACTTTCTAATGCAAAATGAACTGGTTTCACCATTGGTAGAATATACTGAACAGCAAAAGGCAGCTTTGGATAAGGCCAGTCAAGCAGCTCAGGACGTTATTCGCGTGATTTCCTTCTCTGTGAACAATTTGGAAGCTGATGCCACAACTGAGGGTGTTGATCTTTTGGAACCTATCCTAAAATCTATAGATGACGAAGTTGACAGGTTAAGAAGGGAAAATGACAGTTTACATCAAAGCCTAACTAAACAGGAGGATGTATTCAAAGAAAAGGTCAATAAGTTGTTATCAAAACTTGATGCTTTTACCGTGGTGAAATTAGCAGTAGATCTTGATTATCTGCTTCGGACACAGCAAAAAACCGAGGCGATCAATAGATTTTCCAGGTTTACCCGAGGCATTAATGAGCAGTTTCAGAATATCATTACAAAATTATATTATCGGAGGAGCGTAGGCTTGTTAGCTGCAGAGAAGTTCAGCAATCAGCCAAAAGAAAGTTTGGCAAAAACGGAAGACATTATTCGTTTAATAGAGATTAGTACGCCACTTGTTACAGTGTTAGAAAAGTTACCTTACTACTACAAGCAGTTATTCTTAAAAGATCATAGCGTTGACAAGGACCTGTGGCTGATACGCAAACGAGACCTGATAGAGACAAAGGATGTCTTAGCCGATTACAAAGCACTCAATTCCGGTGCAATATTGATTACCGGTGAACCTGGCTCCGGAAAAACCTTCTATTCTGATTTTGTGGCCTATAGGTACGCAGATAATAATAAGGTCTATCATGTAAACCCCCCGGCCGCCGGATCCATTGAGGTAAAGTTGTTTATTCAAACACTCCAAAAATCTTTACATTTCTATGGTGATATCGAACTGGCCTTCAATAGTTTGGAGAAAGAAGCAGTCATTATTTTTAATGATATGGAATTGTGGTGGGAGCGAAGTGAGCACGGAATGAGGGTTATAGATGAAATTGCCAGTATTATAGACCGCTTTGGGAACGGGTGTTTGATGATTTTCAACATGAACAAATACAGTTTCGATTTGGTCAATAGTATCAAAAGAATTGATGATAGTTTTATTAGGATAATGAATATACAACCGTTCAATGCGGAAGAATTAAAGGAAGTGATTAGCAAAAGACATCAAACCAGCCGGCTTAAGTTTATATTGGAAGGGACTGAGGAAGATGCATTTAGCAAATTTAGAAAAGCCAAGCTATTCAATCAGTATTTTAATATCTCCCAGGGAAACGTAGGTGTGGCCTTACAAAGTTGGATCAGCAATATCCGGCAGGTAGTAGATGGTCAAATTGAAATTCGGTGGCCTGAACAGCCCAATGGGGAGGTATTACATCATTTAGAAAAAGGGCGCTTAGTGATATTGCTTCAATTTTTACTGCATCGAAGCCTGAATAGAGAGCGATTACAAAGAATAATGCAGGAAAACCCCACTCAATTGGACAAAGAGCTACAAGTGTTGGTACGATCCGGAATTCTGGTGGAGGAAAACCAGGTATTATCATTAAATCGGTACTCAAGGGCGATTCTGATCAACGCATTTGTTGAAGATAGTTTAATCTAAACATGGGATATGAAAGACGTTAGCTGGGTCTTATCTGAATTTGCTGTTCTGCAGTTTTTTGCGGCAGGAGTTGTATTATTTACAGGGTTCTGGATACTCAAAATACTCATTCGAAGTTACCCATAAAACGCGTTTACAAAATCAGACTCAATCGTATTTTGCCTATTATGGAGGGGTTGGCAATTTTGGGATTCTTACTCTGGGGAGTTCAATTATTGGTTGAAAATGAATTTTGGAATTCAATAGGCCTGCTGGTGATAAGCCTGATCGTTTTACTTATGATCTCCTGGTTTTTGGCCAGGGATTTTTTGGCTGGCATCATATTAAAATCAGATGGTTCGCTCAATTTAAATGACTGGATAAAAATAAAAGATCTAAAGGGAAAGGTGATAAGTCTGGGCTATCGGTCGATGATCATGGAAACTGAGGTGGGTGAAACCGTCAATATACCTTATACGAAGATCTCCAATGAAGTAAGCATCAGGCCCAATCCAAGTGAAAAAATAAAAAGTCATGCCTTTAAACTTTCCCTGTCTAAAAATGGGAATTACAGCCAAACGGAAAAACTCTTGCGGTCAACTATTCTTAATGCTCCCTGGTCCTCTGTGAAGAAGAAGCCGCAAATAAAGCTAATTGAGGAAACAGAAACTCAATTTAACTTAGAAGTGATTATTTATTCCATGCGTATGGCTTATTTTCACAAAATAAAGAACTACTTAAAAACCCATCTACCTCAAATATCTTGGGATGCAAGATAATATTACATGACCAAAATCTGATATGACTACAAGGCACATGCTATTAATAGCAGGATTACTTTACCTGGCATTACCGGGATTGAGCCAGGATAATGAAGGTCCTGAAAGATTCGAAGAGAGCATACAGCAATTTGAACAACAAGACAAGGAAACGCCCTTTCCTGATGGTGCAGTGCTTTTTGCGGGAAGCTCATCTATTAAAATATGGGACCGCCTCGATGAGGATTTTCCTGGAATAAAGGCCGTCAATCGGGGGTTTGGAGGGTCACAATTTTCGGACCTGTTGTATTATATTGACAGGGTGGTTACTTGTTATAAACCTTCAAAGATTTTTATTTATGAGGGCGACAATGATATTTCTGCAGGCAAAAAGCCAAAGGATATTTTAAATGAGGCCAAACAAGTCAGACAAGCAATAGCCCGTAAGCTGCCGGGAGTGGCGGTGTTGTTTATTTCCGCAAAGCCCAGTGTAGCTCGTTGGAAACTTCGAAAGAAGTATATGCAGTTGAACAGTGAACTAAGCCTTTATGCTGCCAGTACCCCAAACACCGGATTTGTCAACGTCTGGAGTCCCGCTATAGACGCCTCGGGTGAGGTTATGAAAGACATTTTTCTGGAGGATAATCTTCATATGAATGCCAAGGGGTATGCTATATGGAAAAAAGCCATTGAGCCTTTCTTGTAATTTCTTATGATTCCCTAATTCTCCTTTGGCATTCTCCAATCTTTTATATCATCCAACGGATAGATTGGTCGAGGTATCTTTTTGTAGTTCAGGCGGGATACATCAAGTTCCGTAGTACCAGCGGTGCGCACATTGAAGGTTTTTCGATTGTACAAACCATACATTATCCGGAATGGAAATAAGTTCTTGACAACCACAACATCTGCCTTCCAAAGGCTTAGACCTAAACTTCTGAAAAAATTTGGGCTAAATGCCGGGCAGGGCAACTCGGTTAAAACCAGAAAAATATTATTGTGCTGCACCACCGCAGTTTTACCAAAATCGGTGTTAAATTTTTTCAACAGGGTGCCACAAAAAGTCAAAGACTCATTGTACTCTTTATCTAGTTTTTTGCCTAACATGAGCGTTACTTCTCGTCCGATTTCGAAAGTGAAAACTCTTTGCACTTCTTCCTGGTCACGAAAAGGGATGTATGACCTGAGATTAGTTTGCATTAAATGATTTAAGATATGCGTATTTTCACCAGGTCCACCTGCTGCAACAATATCCGATATATCACAAAAGACCGAGGTTCCAAACTTTCTTCTCCAGGTCATTTGTTGGAGTGTTTGCACAGCTTCCTGCACAGACACTGGATCGGGATGCTTGTGATGCTTAACTGACCAATTCAGGTCAGCAAGCTCTTCGGTTAGCTCTGCGGCTAGTTGAGGGTTGTTGTCGGTAACAGCGATGCAACTCCAGCCCAACTCTTCATCGTCCAACCAAATGTGCGACATGAAATTAGAAACGCTGAGCACTTCAGCACGCCTCTCCATCTTTTTCACAGCCGTGAATACCTTCCTCATAGGTTTCAAAAAATCAATTGTCATTCCCCCTCCCTTGAGTAAAGGCATTTTCAGAAAAGCCATGGTGGGCTTCACCTTGCCATCTAAGGTGTCCATCAGTAACTTAGCTGCTTTGGTACCCACCTTGAAATGATCCCGGTGAGGGTTGGTATGATAGGCATTGATAAAAGTAGCAAGTCTTACTTTTTCCATGGTAATATTAGCATGCAGATCATAACTTACACCAATGGGTACAGTATCTCCAACTATCTGTCGAATTGCCGCCAGCAAATGACACTCAGGGTCACGCATACCTTCGACACCCATGGCCCCGTGCAAAGACATATAGACCCCATCAATCCCATCGATTTCACCTAGTTTTTCTATAATATAATGGTAGAAATGCTGATAGACGTCAGCCTGAATTGGCCCGCCGGAAGTAGCCCAGGCTGCAAGTACGGGGATGGTCCTGAATCGTCCCTGGCCATATCGATTTACTGCATTAATAAATCCGGCTAATTGAAATTTTTTGAAATCATTAATGCCTTGGGAAAACACTTCCTCTCCCATAGTATAAAGCCAGGGATTCAAACTCCCTTAGTGTGGTTGGTACTTGCGAAAAAGAGTTGGTCTCCTGATGTAATTCAATGAGGGCAATTTGCTTGGGCATAAATACTTTATTTAAGAAGAGCCTAAATTAGGAAGATTATTTAATAGTGGATGTTAGTGACCGCTGAGCTTTTATTTGTTTTCAGGGCAAAAGTAGGAGCTTTTCACTAATTTCATGCATAAATTCAATTCATTGAAACTGGTCATAAAATTCTGCTTTAATCATACTCTCGGCTGCTATACTGATTGCTCTAACAGTAATACTACAAACTGTAGATCCCCGCTCAGAGACCTCCTGAATTTGAACCTTACGTTTTTGCCGATACCCTGTCAAATAGAGATTATGATCTGGACAGTTTAATGGCAATCCTAGGGGATGCTAAAGGCCTCCCGAAAGGATTTGAAATAGCAGCAGCCATCGCTTATTCTGCTTACCCGCAGTTGAAAGATGTTCGTATTGACATGATACTTACTGACTATGGCCCTCCTATGATGGCTGACATTGATATCTGGTCCCTTTTCGGCACTAGGAAGAATCGTCTATATCAGATTAAGCTGAATGACGCGGTAAGCACATTTTTTGATCCAATTCTGCTTCGTTCCCTTCCTTTTGATGCGCAGGTAGGAATATTAGCGCATGAACTGGGCCATGTGGCTTACTACCATCAATTAAACCTGTTTCAAATTGGTAAATGGGGGTTTAATTATCTCCAAAGTGATGAATTTCACGCCACCCACGAACGTACAACCGACCTGATGCCAGTCTACCATGGATTGGCCAGTCAGATCTATCAATATGCGTACTTTGTTCGTAATGATCCCAGTTGCTTGGAATTTTACACGAATGGAAAAGAATTTATGGATAAGTTTTATATGACCGATAAAGAACTATTGGAAGTGATTAGTAGATACGAAAAATTTAACTAAGTTAATAGTATGAATATGAATAAAACACCCGCTCTAAATCTTGCAGTTTTCGCCTTGACTATGCTCCTTTTCTCCAATCTAATTGCTCAGGACTCGGATAATTCAGGATTCATTCCGCTTTTTAACGGCGAGAACCTGGATGGCTGGGTAGGAAATAAAGAATCCTACCGCGCTGAAAATGGCATGATCGTGATAGATCCTGAGGATGAAGGTGAAGGGAGCGGTGGTAATCTTTATACTGAAAATGAATACAGCGATTTTATTTTTCGGTTTGAATTCCAGTTAACACCTGGAGCCAATAATGGACTAGGTATTCATGCTCCAATCGCGGGCGATGTGGCTTATTCGGGTAAAGAGCTACAAATCCTTGACAATACAGCTTCCAAGTACGCCAATCTGGAACCCTATCAGTATCATGGATCAGTGTATGGAATCATACCGGCGAAGCGTGGATACCTTAAACCCGTTGGTGAATGGAATGAACAGGAAGTGATGGTCAGAGGCTCGAAAATAAAAATTGTCTTGAATGGAACCACCATCATTGATGGCGATTTTATAGAAGCCAGTAAAAACGGTACTATGGATGGTAAAGATCATCCAGGACTTCAACGTACCAAAGGCCATATCGGGTTCTTGGGGCACGGAGATGTGGTAAGGTTCCGGAATATTCTGTTAAAGGATTTGAGTGAATAAACAGACGATTTACAGGTACTAAGAGAAATCAGTTGGCAAGGGCCACGCTAGTGACAGTACTCTTACTGGCCACATATTCATCGTAAGTCCCTAATTTGTCAACAAAACCCTCCGGATTAATTTCAACAATTCGATTGGCAATAGTTTGTACAAAGGTATGATCATGAGAAGTGAATAAAATGGTCCCTTTATAGTTTTGCAGAGAATTATTTAATGCAGTAATCGATTCCAAATCAAGGTGATTAGTTGGTTCATCCAGGATCAATAAATTAGGCTCTTGTAACATCATTCTGGAAATCATGCACCTCACTTTTTCCCCGCCGGATAGAACATTCACCCGTTTTAAGGATTCTTGACCCGAAAACAACATCTTCCCAAGAAAACCACGGATATACACCTCATCCTTTTCTTTATCACTGTATTGCCTTAGCCAATCAATCAAGGTCTCATTGGTTTTGAAATAGCTTTCATTTTCATTAGGCAGATAGGCTTTGGTAATGGTCTGGCCGAATTTAAAAGTGCCAGAACTAGCTTCTTGTTCACCTGTCAGTACTTGAAAAAAAGTGGTAATTGCCAGGCTGTCTTTGGAGACAAAGGCAATCTTGTCTCCCTTGTTTACAAACAGATCAATGTTTTTAAATAATGATTTACCTTTATTTTCTTTACTCAACGACTTAATCTCCAGAATTTGATCACCGGCGGCTCTGGCCTGGTTGAAAATAATTGCCGGGTATTTCCTGGATGATGGTTGGATTTCTTCAACGCTTATTTTTTCCAATAATTTTCTTCGGCTGGTGGCCTGACGGGATTTTGAGGCATTGGCACTAAACCTTGCGATGAATTCTTGTAATTCTTTCTTTTTTTCTTCCGCTTTTTTGTTGGTGGCACTGCGCTGATTTAAAGCCAGTTTGCTGGATTCATACCAGAATGTGTAATTGCCTTTATATAGTTTGATTGAAGAAAAATCAATATCAGCTACATAGGTACAAACAGTATCCAGAAAGTGCCTGTCATGCGAAACCACAATCAGGGTATTTTTAAAATTCAACAGGTAGTTTTCCAACCAGGTAACTGTGTGAATGTCCAGATCGTTGGTGGGCTCATCAAGGATCAGCACATCCGGATCCCCGAATAAGGCCTGGGCCAGAAGCACCCTTACTTTCTGGTGACCGTTTAAGTCTTTCATTAATTTAGAATGAAGGGCTTCTTCTATGTTAAGTCCGCTCAACAAGACCGCTGCATTCGATTCCGCATTCCATCCATCCATCTCTGCAAATACTGCTTCCAAATCAGATACTTTATTCCCATCTGCCTCCGAAAAATCAGCTTTGGCATAAAGCGCTTCCTTCTCCTTCATAATACTCCAAAGTTTCGAATGCCCCATTATCACGGTATCCAATACCGCAAATTCATCATATTCGAAGTGGTCCTGCCGGAGAACAGCCATTCTTTTACCTGGCTCAATATTAACCCTTCCGGAATTTGGATTAATTTCGCCAGACAATATTTTAAGGAAGGTGGATTTTCCGGCACCATTGGCGCCGATAATTCCGTAGCAATTCCTGCCGGTAAACTTTATATTAACATTATCAAAAAGTACTCTTTTACCGTATTGTAAAGATATGCCCTCAGTTGCTATCATTATGATCCTGAAAATTTTAAAGCGCAAAAATACACGTTTTACCTAATTATAAAAAGAAAACCATAAGTCTTCTTGGGGTTAACAGGAGATGATAATAATGTCTAATCTTTCGAATAGACATTATTATTAATTTATAGTTAGTGAAACTATTAACTGACTAGATGCGTTTAAAAGAGTGAACGTTCACTAACTACAATTATAACCTTAAAAGGAATAGAAGGATGATACTGGAAATAACTGATCGACAATTAGAAATCATAGAAGCCGCCGGCAGGATCCTTACTTCATCTGGAGTAGGAGGTTTGACCATAAAAAACCTGGCTAAAGAAATGAAGTTTTCTGAAAGCGCCATCTACCGCCATTTTACCAGCAAGGAGGAAATTATCATTTATATGCTGAGGTATCTGGCTGAAAGTATGGATGATAGGTTATCACAGTCTATTCAACAATCGGATGGACCGGAAGAAAAATTCAAACAGCTCTTTAAAAATCAGTTTGCTTTCTTTCACAGCCATCCGCACTTTGTAGTTGCGGCGTTTTCTGACGGACTGACTGAGCAAAGTCAAAGTATCAATGAAGCTATAATTGAAATAATGAAGGTGAAAATTAAACACTTGATGCCCATAATGAAAGAAGGTCAGCAAAAAGGCTTATTCACTAACGCTATATCTACTAAAGAACTCATTCACGTGGTAATTGGTGCTTTCAGGTTACACATGTTTAAATGGAAAACAGCAATATTTCAGTTCGATTTGAAAAGAAGCGGGGATGATCTAATCAAATCCTTACTTACTCTTATTAAAACAAAATGAGATATGAATATGATAATTTTAACAGGGAGAAAAAGTTTAACCAGTTAAGTAAGCGAATATTCACTTACTTAACTTAGTTATGAAAAGAATTACAACCTTTATCATCAAACACAACATTAGTATACTAGTCCTGACGTTCTTATTTACGGTTGGGGCAATCATGTTGATTGTTAAAAATGTTTATCTGGAAACGGACCTGGATGAATACATGCCCAAAGATCATCCATCTTTTGCTTACAGTGAAGAGGCGGAAGAGCTGTTTGACATTCGGGATGCGATTGTTATTGCCATTGAAAATCAGGGAGGCATATACAATACAATTACCCTCCAAAAAGTGAAAGACCTGACCAATGCGCTTTCAAAAATGGAGGAAATACATAAAACTGATATAACTTCATTATACACCGCGGACAACATCAGGGGATCGGAATTTGGCCTTGAAATCGACGAGTTCTATACCAAAGTCCCTACCACGAATAAGCAGCTTAGAAAAATTGCAGAAGCGGTCACAAAAAATGATATGGTCCATGGCCGTATCGTATCAACGGATGAAACTGCCACGCTGATTATTGCTAAAATTGATGATAAGGTATTTACCGAAGATTTCTATCATGCTATTGTCGAATTAAGTAATTCATTTCAGGGAGACGGCGATAAACTATACGTTGCTGGTCAACCGATCATAGAAGGGACAATGGCTATTCTTATGCCAAAAGACATGAAAACCATGTTGCCCATTGTACTGGTTTTCATAGTAATCATTTTGATGGTAGTCCTCAGAAGTGTAAAGGCAACCATCCTGACTTTAATAGTCGTACTATTTTCCTCTATATGGACCTTCGGAATAATGCTTGGTTTGGGTATTCCTATATATGCAGTAACCACGCTCATTCCTGTGTTGTTGATTGCCATTGGGGTGGCTGATGGCATTCACATGTTCAGTCATTTACAGCTATACATGAAAGCCAATGTAGAGCAATCCAAAAAAGCAAAGATTATCAATATGGTTTCTGAAATGTGGAAGCCCGTGGTGATGACATCCGTAACCACAGCGGTTGGCTTCCTGTCATTACTTACTTCAGAAGTGTACCCGATCAAATATTTCGCACTATTTGCAGCGTTGGGAGTACTTTTTGCCATGATTTTATCCTTAATAGTATTACCTGCAGGCATACAGTTGGTGGGGCTCCCTGGTATCAAGGATAAGTCAGCAAAGTATTCTGATTTATTCGCAAAAGGATCTGAGTGGTTCGCCGTAAACATCATCAAATACAAAACGGCTTTCATTATCTGGACAATAGTGCTTATAGCATTTTTCGGATATGGCGCGTCCAAAGTTTGGATCAATTCCAGCTTTCTGGAGCGATTCCCAGCTTCTAATCCAATTGTTCAAACTGACGCATTCGTCAATGAAAAGTTTATGGGTACTACCTCCTTAAATGTAATTCTGGAAGGAAAAGAGCACAATACTTTCACCTCTCCGGAAGTACTAAAATTGGCTGACAAGATGATGACTGAGACCATAGCCAGATTTAAGCTCATTGGTGGGGGGATAAGTCTGAACGACTTTTTGAAAAGAATAAACAAAGTACTCAATGAAGACCGGGAAGAATTCAATACCATTCCTGATAATAGTGATCTTATCGCTCAATATATATTGCTATATGAAATGAGCGGAGATCCGGACAAGCTATGGGAAGTTGTAGATCAGGATTTTAGAATTGGCAACTACAATCTTCAGGTGAAAACAGACAACTCTAAAACACTTGAAGAGATATTGGCTTATCTGGAAACCTATAAGAATGACTTTGAGGCTATTGGAGTAGATCTAAGGTTAGCTGGAAGCGGCTATACTATGCTTCTTTTTAACAGTCTGATACTAGAAGGTCAAATCAAGAGCCTGGTGCTTTCTTTAGTTCTTGTGTTGATTTTATTGGCCCTCATGTTCAAGAGTATTAAAATTGGTTTTATTGGCACCATCCCAATAATTATTACTGCTATCATTTCTTTTGGAGTACTGGGCTGGCTTAACATTCCCCTTGAAACCACCACTGCACTAATTTCAAGCATTGCGATTGGTATAGGTATCGACTATGCCGTTCACTTCATTGATCGCTATAAAATCAATGCGTTGGCCACTGGTGACAAAAGATTGACCATTACAAAAACAATGGCCCATTCGGGGCGGGCTATTTCATTCAATGCCATTGTAGTTATTGTAGGATTTTTAGTTTTGCTTGCCTCCGAATTTCTACCAAATCAGGCACTTGGTGCGGTGGTGTCGCTAAATATGCTTACCAGTTTTATTGGTACAGTCACTATAATGTTCATCATGCTTTATATGACCAATATCTACTTCAATAAGAAGAAATAACATCAAGAAACATATTTAAAAAGAACAAAATACAATACTATGAAAACCATAAAAATATTTTCTGCACTAATAACACTGGCCCTGTTCAGCACCGTTATAGCCTATGAAGCTAGCGCTCAGACCGCTCAGGAAATCGCTGATAAAGTATATAACCGGGCCACACCGGAAAACGGGGAGTCTGACATGGCAATGATACTCATCAATTCAAAAGGAAAGGAACGTCATCGTTTCCTTTACAAATTTTTTAAAGATTACGGTGAAGTCGAGAAGCAAACTATGTTTTTCAAATCACCGGCTGACGTGAAGAACACAGCCTTTATGAACTACAGTTACGATGATGACCGGGACGATGATCAATGGCTGTATTTACCAGCACTAAAAAAGGTAAAACGAATCTCCGGAGGTAGTAAAGACGATTATTTCATGGGGTCTGATTTCACATATGAAGACATGGAAAAAAGAAACCCAAAAAAGGACAGTCATAAACTACTAGCAACTGAAACACTGGAAGGAGAATTGTGCTATGTTGTTGAAAGCATTCCTAAGGAAGAAGCACAGTATTCTAAACGTGTAGCATGGGTAATAAAAGACCAGTGGATACCTCTAAAAATTGAATTTTACGATGAGGATGAAGAATTACTTAAGATACTGTCTATGACGGAGTATAAGGAAATTCAGGGTTACTGGATTATCATCACTCAAGAAATGGAAAATGTGCAAAGAGAACACAAAACCATTATCGGTTTAAGCAATATCAAAATAGAAAACGGAGTAGGGGATGGGCACTTTACGCAGAGGGCAATGGCCAGGGGGTTATAATTGAGAAAGTTGCTTAGAATGGATCATAATTTTAATTCCAAGCTCCAAAACAATTTCAGAAATGAAATATAAAGTTACGTTAATCATAGGGTTGCTATTGAGTGTCGCACACTACAGTAGTGCTCAGGAGGATTCAACGAAGCTTGAGATTAACGGATTTGTTCGGAGCTATATAGGCATATTGTTGGAATCACCACATGAGTTCAGCATAATTCAAAACACTCTAAATCTTGAATTTCGGCTTCAGTCGGATAAATTTGGTTTATATGCAAATCCGTATTACTTCCAAAACCCAAATAAGGAAGATGAGTTTAGACTTAGAGAGGCATATGTAGATATTTATTTGGATAAATTTGACTTTAGATTGGGTAAACAACAGATTGTTTGGGGGCAGGCAGATGGAGTTTTTATTACTGATATCGTTTCCCCACTTGATCTCACGGATTTTCTTATGCGTGATTTCAATGAAATTCGAATTGGCATTACCGCAGCTAAAATCAACTATTACCCAAGCAATGACCATAGTTTCGAATTGGTATGGATCCCTTCTTTTACACCATCCGTTTTACCTGATTCAGGGAGTATTTGGATGCCACAAGTTGATTTTCCTGCGCCACCTACTATTGACAATTCAAACTTAGAGGTACCATTTACTTTAAAAAGCAGCGAAGTATTTCTTAAGTATAGCATAAGTAAGCCATGGGCAGACATTCAAATAATTGGAGCTTATACTTGGGATGATAAACCAACAAATCATATAACTGCCATACCACCACCTGATGTGGGTTTGCTTATTAAACCAGAGTATCACCGGTTGGCCTTAACCGGAATGAGCTTCAATACCCAAATTGCCAACTTCATATTAAGAGGAGAGGGAGCCTACTACTTTGGTAAATATTGGCAATCCACCGCTTTTGAAGCCACGGATGCCCTGATACAAAAAGACTATGTCAATTATGTGGTTGGCTTGGATAAAACCATCGGAAACTGGAATCTTAGTACTCAGTTTATCCAAAGAATTATAGTAGATTATGAAACTGCCATAGATGTAGATAAGGCTGATAACCTTGCTACACTATTGGTAAGCAAATCAATGTTTCGAGAAACTGTACGATTGGAATGGTTCTCGTACTATGGATTTAACAACCACGATGCATTAATGCGGGTTAGAGGATTTTATTACCCACATGATGCCGTTAGCCTAGAATTAGGAACTAATATTTTTGTAGGTGATCAAGGTACTTTTGGTCAATACAATCATAACGATATGATTTATACCAGAATTAAATACAGCTTCTAATTTGGGTTGTTGCTTATAAAACCATTATAACTTTTATGTAGGAATTAATTTAATAGTAAAATGAAAAACTTAATATTTAGTACTATTGTGGCCTTGACTCTTTCCGGCTGCTCAGGAGTAAAAGTAACTACCGCCTTTGATCCTAAAATAGATTTTAGTCAATATCAGTCCTTTTGTTGGCTTCAAGGATGCAATGTGAAATACCAGGGGCCAGATTATGGCTATGACCCCAGTATGTTTATTAATATTCAACAGGCGATAAAAGAAGAGCTTGAGTCAAAAGGTTTAGTCAATGATGAAAATTCTCCTGATTTAATAATTGGTTTTCATGTGATTATGGAAGAGCAACAATCAGTAATTGCCAATAGTCCGGAAATGCTGGATCCGTATGGTCAGGAAATAAGATATTGGGATGGATATCACGACTATTATACTCAGGAGGTTTACAGATTTCTTAAAGGATCATTGGTTATTGATTTTATTGATGCAAAGAAAGGGAATGTAATATGGCAGTCTAACGCCAGGAGATATATGGAACTCATCCCTGATCTGGATGAAGAGGATATAAGAAAGGGTGTGGCTAAAGCCTTAAAAAAATACCCTCCTGAAAATTAATAATGTACTAAAAGTAGGTAGTAAATACACATGTTGGAATCCGTCATTCGGTTAGCTTAAAAAACAAGCTAATTGTTTTATTATTTACCTTTTTTGTGGTTGCATTTGGCATCTACGCCCTGATTAATATTCCCATAGGGGCAGTACCAGACATTACTACTAATCAGGTTCAGGTTATCACTACCTCCAGAGACCTGTCGACCCAGGATGTTGAACAATTTATTACCTATCCGGTGGAGTTGGAGATGGCCAATTTGCCTGGAGTAACCGAGATTCGGTCAATTTCAAAGTTCGGACTATCAGTAGTAACCATCGTGTTTGAGGATAAAATGGGTACATATCTCCCCCGTCAACTTATTGCTGAAAAAATCAAACGAGCATCCGAACAAATTCCCGAAGGGTTTGGCACCCCCGAAATGGGTCCTATTACCACCGGTTTGGGTGAAATATACCAATACGTACTCGATGTTGATCCAGCCTATAAGTCAAAGTATTCAGTGATGGATTTGCGCACAATCCAGGACTGGGTGGTCAAGCGTCAATTATCAGGAATTCCCGGTGTGGTAGAAGTAAATACCTGGGGAGGATTTCTCAAACAATATGAGGTGACACTAAATCCGGAAAAATTAAAAGCGCTGAACATATCGACAATAGATGTTTTTAATGCATTAGAAAAAAACAACAGTGTTGTAGGTGGCGGATATATAGAAAAAGACAATCAGAGTTATTTTATTAGGGGAGAGGGATTGGTAGGCTCTTTTGAAGATATTAAAAATATTGTAGTAGAGCATCGAAATAATCTACCAATATATGTGAAAGACCTTGGAGAAGTTGGATTTGGTTATGCCAATCGTTTTGGAGCAGTAACCGCTAATGGTGAAGGTGAAACAGTATTGGGGCAGGTGATGATGTTGAAAGATGCCAACTCGAATAAAGTAATCGAGGCTGTCAAAGAGCGGGTTTCTGAAGTACAGCACACCTTACCTCCAGGTGTTTCTATCAATCCGTTTTTGGAAAGAAGCGAACTAATAGCAAAGACCACATCTACCATTACTGAGAACTTGATTTATGGATGTTTGATCGTAGTTTTTGTGGTGGTGTTGCTCTTGGGAAATATACGATCTGGTTTGGTGGTGACATCTGTTATTCCCCTTTGTTTGCTATTTGCAATTTCGATGATGTACGTATTTGGAATTGATGCAAATCTAATGAGCCTTGGCGCCATTGATTTCGGCATAATCATCGATGGAGCAGTCATAATTGTTGAGTTTATTGCATTTCAAATCACTAGCAAAAGGACGGAATTTCTTTCCCTAACTAAAGAACAACAAGGACCGTTTATTGATCAGGTAACTCATAACGCTACTTCCAAAATGATGCGATCGGCGGTTTTTGGGCAGTTGATTATCATTATAGTTTTTATTCCAATCCTCTCCCTGGCCCATGTAGAGGGCAAGATGTTTAAACCTATGGCCCTAACATTTTGTTTTGCCCTGATAGGTGCCATGATCTTTTGCTTTACATACATTCCGGTGGTGGCAAGCATCTTCTTAAAGCCTTCCAAACAAGGGGGATTCAACATTTCAAAACTGTTGATGACGTTTTTTGAACAACTCTACAGGCCGATATTAATTTGGTCCTTACTGCATCGGAAAACAGTATTGTCATTATCTCTCGGCCTATTGATGGGTGTAGGTTATTTGTTCACTACCATGGGAGGAGAGTTCATGCCTACACTGGACGAGGGGGATTTTGTAATTCAGCCAATTTTAAAAACAGGTACTTCGTTAAGCAAAACTGTAGAGATAATCACAGAAATAGAAAAGGTCATAATTACCTTTCCTGAGGTAGAACAGGTAATTACCAGAATAGGAGCAGCAGAAGTTCCTACAGACCCAATGTCAATGGAAGAGACAGATGTGATATTCACGTTAATAGATAAAAGTGAATGGACCACGGCTAAAACAAAAGATGAGCTTGCTGATAAGATCAAACAAGCGCTGATTGCCAAGATTCCGGGGGGTGGATTATGAATTTACCCAACCCATTGAAATGCGATTTAATGAGCTTATCACCGGTGTACGTGCTGATTTAGCTATTAAGGTATTTGGAGAGGATTTGGGTATTTTAAATCAAAAGGCTTTGGAAATTGAAAAGTTGATACAACAAGTGGCAGGCGCTTCTGATATAAGTGTGGAGAAAACCGTTGGATTGCCGCAAATGAGGGTACGATATGATCGAAGAAAAATGGCGCAGTATGGTCTCAACATTAAAGACGTGAATGAAGTGATTTCCTTGGGCTTTGCCGGAAAAGTTGCGGGAAGTGTTTTCGAAGGAGAAAAAAGATTTGACCTGGTAGTACGTTTTTCTGAAAATTTTAGAAAAGATATTAGAAACTTGGAAAACACCTTCGTTTCACTTCCCTCAGGTGGACAAGTACCTTTAAGTGTTTTGGCCGAAATAACTTATACTGAAGGACCGGCTAAAATATCACGTGACAACACAAAACGGCGAGTCGTGGTAGGAGTGAACGTCCGAAATCGCGATTTGGAATCCGTGGTAGAAGATGTTCAAAGATTGATTGAAAGCAACATGGATCTACCACCGGGTTATTCTATTACCTATGGTGGTCAATTTGAAAATCTCAGAAGCGCCAAAGACCGGTTAAGTTATGCCGTTCCAGTGGCCTTGGCCCTAATCTTCCTATTACTTTATTTTGCCTTCAAATCAATCAAAGAAGCCCTGTTGGTTTTCAGTGCTATTCCATTAGCTGCTATTGGAGGGGTTTTACTACTATGGGCCAGAGGAATGCCCTTTAGTATTTCAGCGGGAGTGGGGTTTATAGCCCTATTTGGAATTGCGGTACTTAACGGGATTGTATTGATTGATCATTTTAAAGAATTGAAACGGGAAAATATATCTGATATTAAAGAAAGAATTCTGTTAGGCACCAAGCAACGTTTAAGACCGGTGTTGCTGACAGCCTCTGCCGCTGCCTTGGGGTTTCTTCCTATGGCAGTATCCACCTCGGTAGGTGCCGAAGTTCAGCGACCACTAGCTACCGTAGTAATTGGGGGCTTGGTCACTGCCACGTTGCTCACATTAATTGTTTTACCGGTGCTGTATTCCATATTTGATAACGTCAAAATTTACCTCAAACCGAAGCCCATGGCGATTCTGCTAATATTCTTAGTTTTCCCGTTGTTTAGCTACTCACAAGAAAAGGAGCTAACTCTGGAACAGGCCATTGAACTTGCAAAATCCAATAACGCAAAGTTAAAGGCGTCAGAACTGTCCATCCAAAAAAGCGAGGCGCTAATTGGAACAGCATTCAATTTTGAAAAAACAAATGTCTATTATAACTACGATGAAAGTAACCTGGCCAGGAATGACCAGCCGTTGAAAGTGTGGGGAGTGAAACAAAATTTCCAATTCCCATCTGTATATTCATCGCAGCAGAGGTTGCAAAAAAGTGCTGTTCGTTTACAACAACATCAGTACGCCATGGAAGAAATGTTACTAGTTAAAAATGTTTCGTCCATTCATAACCAAATCACCTATTTGAAGCGAATTCAGGAGGACTATCAATATTTGGATAGTTTATATGATCATTTTTCCAAGGCTGCTAATCGCCGGTTCGAACTGGGAGAGGGAAATTATTTACTCAAGCTCACTGCCAATAACAAACAGAACGAAGTATCCCTACAACTGAAACAGCTGGAAAAGGATCTTGAGTCCGTGTATGCGAAATTGTCCAGGTGGATGCAAACCGAAGAAGTTTATGAAGTTAAAAGAGTGCCTTTCGAAAAGTTGACTTTGCAATTTCCGGATACCGTTAATCACCCGGGGTTTTTGTTTTATTTGGAAGCATTGACTTCAGCTGAGGAAGCAGCGCAAGTAGAGAAAAACAAAATGCTCCCGGATATACAATTGGAATACTTTCAGGGTACCAACAATGCTCCAAATGCGGATACTTATAGTGGTTTCCAGGTTGGCCTGGGTATTCCTATCTTGTTTGGAAACCAAAAGGCACATATAAATGCCTCTAAAATCGAAAAAGAGCGGATCCTCCAGGAAAGAAAAAACTACAGGAAAGTTATGAAAGGAAGGTTGCAACAACTTTCGGCAGAGCTCAGCAAGCAGGATGAAGCTTTAGTCAATTTTGAACAACGGGGAAGAAATCTGGTTAAAGAGATCATCCATGCAGCTAGCAGATCATTGGAAGGAGGGGAGATCGATTTTTTTCAATATATTCTGTCGATTGACAGTGCGGTTAAAATCGAAATGAATTACTTGAAAAGTTTAAGAAACTACAATGATATTATATTGAATATCAATTATATAATTAATTAATATTAAAGTAATGAATGACTATAAATTAGCCATGTATTTATTAGTTATAAGCACTTTTTTCTTCTCGTGTGCTGATGAGAAAAAAGGCTTGCCCGCTCAAGAGCACCTAAACCTTTCAGATGATAAGATTTATGTTTCAAATGAACTCTTTGAATCAACTGGAATGAAATTAGGAGCGTTTTCGGAACAGCGTATTTCTACTTCAATTTCAACCAGAGGATTTATCGATGTTCCACCGGGAAATAAGGCATCTGTCAGCCCATATCATGGCGGTTATGTCAATGATATTGATCTTCTTCCAGGTCAAACGGTTAAAAAGGGTCAACTATTATTCACTATACAAAACCCTGACCTTATTGAAATGCAACAGGAGTATATGGAAACCAAAGTACAGTTAACCTACCTGCAAGCCGATTATGAGCGCCAAAAAATACTATCAGATGAAAACATTTCATCCAGGAAAAACTTTCTTAAAGCGGAGTCGGATTATAAAGTAATGCTGGCAAAATACACCGGGATGCGGGAAAAACTGAAATTGATAAACATTTCTATAACCAGGGTAGAAGCAGGCCAGATAGCCAGCACCATCCCTGTTTATGCACCCATAAGTGGCTTTATTACGAATGTTGCGGCTATCAGAGGGGCCTTTATTCATGCATCAGATGAAGCGGTCCAGATCACCAATACCGATCATATTCACCTGGAGCTACAAGTTTTCGAGAAGGATGCCCTGCATGTAGTTGAGGACCAATTAATTAGTTTTAAGGTCCCTGAATCAGGGAATGATATATTTCATGGCACTGTTCACCTGGTTGGAAAATCTGTTGATGTGGAAGCCAGAACAATTAATGTTCACGGACATGTAGCAGAAGAGGATGAAAAACTATTTATTCCGGGAATGTTCGTGGAAGCTGAAATAGAACTGGAAAGTCAGTTGGTTAAATGTCTTCCTGAAAGTGCTATTGTCAATTCCAGGGGCACAAACATGGTACTTGTCAAAATTAATAATAATAAAGATAATAATGCTGATATTATTTTTGAACCACAAGAAGTTAGACTGGGAAAGAAATCAGGTATGTGGGTAGAAATATTGAATAAAGACGAATTTGTGGGTAAAGAAATATTGTTGTCGGGAGCTTTTAACTTGATGAGGCGCTAGTTAGCTATTCTATTTGGTCATGTTATCCTTTTAATCGATTGCTTGATACTCTTTTGTATCCTATTACGTTAATTTCTGCTCCCTCCATTTCTATAATGGCAAAACTATTATTCTCCAAACCACTGTAATCCACCATGCCAAATTGGGTGACATAATGGATCCCATTTATTTCACGATATTCTTCATGGTGCACATGCCCTTGAAAAACTGCCACCACCTTTCCCGGCTTTTCCAGGGCTTTTTGCATTTGTAGGTAATTACTCACATGCATTATATGGTCGGAGTTAAATGCATATAAGGGATGATGACAGAATATGATAGTCGGATAGTTGGTCTGTTCCAGATCATTTTTTAACCAATCAACTTGTTCTTCAGGAATATTGGTCTTTTGCCAATCGACCTCTTCCTTATAGAAATGATCCCGGCCGTCCTGGTGGAAATTGGCGTCCAATACTATAAAGTGATAACCGTTCCTGTTATAAGAGTAGTAGCTCTGATTGTCCTGAATGCCTGTATTGGTTATATGACCCAGAAATTGTTGTTTGGTTATGCTATCAACATCGTGATTGCCAATGCAATGAAATCTTGGCCCATTAAACCTGGAATAGATATCTTCTAGTAGAATTAGATACCGGAGTGTATCAACTTCTCTTTTTTGTGGGTCCTGATCTTTAAAATCTCCCAGGTGAATAATAAAATCTACCTTTTCACTATTCATGACCTTAATGAACTCCTCCATTTTATCCAATGACTGACGGTAAAACCGGGTTCCATATGTTTCACGGTCAGCGTAATGAGAATCTGTAACCAAACCAAAACGCACTGGTTTGGAGGAGCGGTGAATACCCAAAGACGAAGCAGATACACAGAGTCCTGTGGTGGCAATCGCCGATATACGAAGAAACTTTCTTCTTTGAATCTGATAATGGTCACTCATTCTGTTTGATTTTAGTTTATCCGTGAAGCTGCCTGGCAAGTGGGGTACGACAGTTTGAGCTCCTCCTCTAATGCTTTTACCAAGAAATATGGTTTCAGGCCCAGCGAAATAAAAAGATAATCCTTTTCGGACAAAAAACTCTGTAGTAAAAGAGGTCGGAGCCAGACTTTTCAGTACAGCCGCTTACTACCATTGATTTCGATTTGTCCATACTTTTCAAGATCATAGCTCAGATTCCAATGGGCCCGTTGCTTTCTCAATTCTTCCCAACGGTTAAGTTCGCTCTCATCGCCGGCTTCTTCATTGGCACTAACCGGAACTGGATTAACAACCATCTCAACCTCAAAGGAAATTGCCGCATTGGGAGGTACTGACCCTGATATCTGATTGTTTACAAAAGATATGTTATCACTATCATTAAATTCCACCTCGCAAGCAACTGGCACATCGTGGTGGTTGAATACGGTGAATTTTAAAAACTGACTTTCCAAGGGTTTGCTGTCATCCCATTTGTTGTCTATTCTCAGCGCTTTATTTTTAACAGTGAGCGCCAGGTATTTTTCGATATCTTCTTTGCTAAAATCTTTATCAAAAATACCGTCTAACAGTAGATTGGCCATTACCGGTCCCTCGTTGGTCATGGTTACCCACAAAACATGGTCAAACTGGCCGAATATCGGTCCGCGTAGGGCGCTGCCTCCTCCGGTAGTAGCCAGAGTAATATAGTCGCTGTTGTTTCTTTCTCGATGTTCATACCGGTGAATGTGGCCGGCAAAGACCGTGTGCTTTCGTTCTTTGAGCAGTGCTTCAACCTCGTTCCAGCCACTTTGTGGCAAATGTTCTGTATACCTGGGATTATCAGACTCCTCGTACAACCAAACGGGTTTATGCCAGAAAACGAAAGTCCAGCGTACCTCATTATGATCTGCCAGGGTCTCACTGATATAAGTCCTCTGCTCATTTGAAAGATAAAAATCCAGCGGCTCGTATGCACCAATCGGATCTCCTTCCAAAGGAACCGGTTCTTCACTGTTCAGGCACAAAAACAAAACATTCTGATAAACAAAATGATAGTATGTACGTCCATATCGCTCTGCCCACAAATCTTCCATTACCTTGTTGGTAATATCATGGTTTCCCGCCACGTAGAAGAATGGCATATCAAGGCTATTCACAAACTGATCGAATTCATCCCATTCACGGTTTAACTGACCCACATCCTCTGTATAGCCCTGGATCAGGTCTCCAACACTCATCACAAACTCTGGCTGAAGCAGGTTAACCTTCTCCACACCTTGTTCAAACACACCAGGCCTGCTTCCCCCGGTGCGGTCTGTTACCACCACAAATTGAAAGTTTTCCTGATGGTTGTTCCAGTTTAAGTTGGTCCAGGGGTTCGGACCTTCGGCCTGGTCGATCTCAATGAGGCTTTCCTGCTTTACAGTGCAGGCTAAACCCAGAATTGCTAATACCAGGTATAGGGCAAATAATGAGATTCTATGATGAGGAGAGTACATTGGCAAATGATTATTCTTATTAAACATTACTTGAGGGTTACAGCGTGCTTGCGATTTCATCAAAATATACAGAAAAATTTTGTGGCAATAACCACCAAGGAGGCCTGAATATCCAAAAATCATATAAAGTTCATTAAGACTAGTATTGTTGGTGCCACCTCCGATTCATCCAGCCCAATATGACAGTCGCCAGGAGCGATCTAAATCTTATTCCACCGGGGGTTTGCTTTTATTTAATAACTGCTATCTTTACGTTCAAATATTACAAACCTTAACTAATAATAGTTATGACTTCTATCTTGAATAAGTTTAAATCATTGGCCATTGCAGTAATGGTGGTTTTATTTTTTATTGGCGTAACCCTGGGCGCCTGTACTTCCAAAGACTCCGGATCGGAAAATACGGATAACGTTGAAGCGGCGGCTGACGCCGAGGAACACCCAGAAGGTGAAGATGAGGAACACCCGGAAGGTGAAGATGAAGAACACCCAGAAGGTGAAGGTGAAGAAGGAGACAAAGAAGAAAAGTAGGTAATTAACTGCCCGGGTTTGCTCTGATAAATGAGAATGTGGTCTCCACATAACCCGGTGCACCTTCGATTTCCAGGACAGGGTAGGCCAAAAAGTTTATAGGCCCAGACAGGGGTGTTGGATCAGGAGCAAGGTCCCTGCCCCGGCTAAATTCAATACGGTTCGCCGGATGATGCCCGAAGTAGTAGGTGGCCAGAGCTGTGTATTTATTCCCTTCGCTGATATCAACCGGCCACCATTTGCCCTCAGCATAGAATTCTGCCCAGCAATGATAACCGTCGACGCCTCCCTCGTTCCGCTCGGAAGGAATTGCTGCGCCTACTGCAAAGCGTGCGGGTATTCCAGCCGACCTTGACAAGGAGATGAAAAAGGAGTGGAATTCCGTACAGTTACCTGACTTTGAGTCACAGGCGTAATTGGCATCTCCCGTGCCATAGATACCTTCTTTGGCATAGCGCATATTATCTATAATGTAGTCGTAAAGGGCTCTGGCTTTGGTGAGTGGGGTATTGGCTTGTTTTTCACTGATTACTGTTTCGGCAATAACGCTGAACCGGTCGCCCACCGGCATAAGAAATGTACCTTCGAGGTATTTTGAGAGGTCGGAATCCTCTTCTGGGTACGCCGCTTTTTCTTCCCGCTCCACGCGATAATTAATGGTTATTTCCTGGCTGCTGTGCTCCGGAAGTAACTGAAGATACAAGATGGTATTGCCATATTCATCCTCCTGTATCATCTCCTGTTTACCAGGCGCCTGAAGAGATATTATCTCTATTTTTTGAAACCGATCACTCTGGGCAATGGGCAGCCACATTTCCGCGGATCCGGATATTTCGGGTAACTGTACCTCATAGGTAAAAGTAAAGTGATCTTTGCCTTCCACCACACCCAGAAGGTCATTCGAAGCATCCTGCACTTGAACGGTAAACCATGTCTTCTTGACTTTGTCCTTTTTCCAGGTATAATAAGGTTTTCCATTAAGTTTATGCAAATCCGTCTTGGTTACCTGCATATCACCGGGAACACCTTTCAGGAAAAAGTCCATATCATACACATCACCATTTTCTGTGGCCAGATCCACGCAGGCAAAAAACTTGTTGGGTCCCAGCACGGAAAGGTATTCCGTATGTACCCGCACCAGTTTCAGGCGGAGATCTACCGTATCATTTTTAAAATTAAAATAACCGTCTCCTTCCTGAGTCCTGGCTGCTATGCTGGCCCTGATTCCTTGTTCCACTTCTTTGATAGTCACCTTCTTTCTGCCCTGATCCGTTTCATCGGGTTGGATTGCAGTTTTTTCTTTGTTGGACTGACAGGCGGCAAGAAGTAAAAGAAATAGGCCTATGAACAGTGGTATAGATTTGTGCATACGATTTGGAATATGATTTTGTTTGGTGAACATTATTGACCCTAGGTATTCATCCATCTCCAAAACTTACCCAGAAGTGTCTTGGGTTCGGGAGTTGGTTCTTTTACTTCTAACGACGACTGTGGCCCTTGTGTTTTGTCTTTATGCTTAAGTTGGTTGTACTTGGTTCGCTGCAGTTTTTGTTGGTAACGAGCTTCATTTAGGGCTTTTCTTTGCTTTTTTTCTTTTTCTTTTCTTCGTTTTTCCTGACGTACCTGGTATTCTTCTTTCCTTTTTTTGGCTTTTAACCTCCTTTTCTCCAGCTCTTCTTCGCTTAATTGTCGACGTTGGTGCCCAGTGCGCAGCTCACTTTTTTTTACTGTTTTATTTTTCGGTTCTGGCAACTCGATTTTGCCAACAACTTTCAGTCCGCTTAGCTCCTTTTTTGGTGCCTTTATCAAGGTGATTTTACTTAAATCAATTGCCGTTTCCTCGGATTCCAATAACTCCAGTAGTTTATCAGATTCGATTGCTACCTCTTCAACCACTTCCTCATCCTGTTTTTGAAGATCTTTTGGTTTCGCTTCTGGCAAAGGATGGTCTAATTCGCTCTGAGTTGCTTCTATTGACTGTTCAAGCTCAACTACTTCTGGTTCTGTAAGTTTTTGCTCTACACCTTCGGATGCCTCTTCACTTAGCTGCTCAACATAATTGAAATGTTTTGCCAGCATTGCTTTTGTTTGCTCATTCAACTTAGAATTGTGATGAAGCGTATCCTGGGCAGATCCTGCCTCTTCAAGGTATGAAATGATCTTTTTTGCAGAAACATCGTATATACGGGCCAGCTGTCCTAGTCTCATTCATTCAATTATTTGAGCTTTGTAAAGCTAATCAGACTTTTGAAAAGGCACAAGCTGAAAACAAAACCAAGAAATTCATTTGATATCTGAAGTTAAATAGAACCGATCTTAATTGGTTTGTTAGCAAGAGCAAGCACTCTTTTGCCATTCCTGTCCGCCCGGAATGAAATGAAGGCAGATTAAGAAGGATCCAGTCAAAATCAAAACTGAATGACTGTTTTACCGATAGTCTTTCCAGATTCTTGCATTTGATGTGCCTTTTTAAGGTTGTCAACAGTAAATCCTTTCAAAGTAGTTGTCAAAGTTGTTATCAAGGTACCGGCTTCCAATAAATCCCCTAATTCATTTAGGATTTGGTGTTGCTTCGCCATATCATCGGTAGTATACATTGAACGGGTATACATTAATTCCATGGAAAAGGTTACGCTTTTAGTTTTGAGCAAATTCAGATTCAGAGGGTGGTTGCTTCCGGTAATGGAAACAATGTGTCCCTGTGGTTTGATAATCTCAGCTGCGGTTTCCCAATAAGCATTGAGATCCACAAAATCCAAGATATAATCCACCTGGCTATGGCCTATTTTTTCCAGTTCATCTTTTAGGTTTCGGTGATTTACTACATAATCGGCTCCCAACTGCTTACACCATTTTTCACTTTCAGGCCGTGATGCAGTAGCAATTACGGTAAGCCCACCCACTTTTTTAGCAATCTGTATCGCGATAGAGCCAACACCGCCGGCGCCTGCCAGGATCAAGACTGTTTTCCCTTTGTCAGTCTCTGGATTGACCTTGATGCGGTCAAAAAGCGATTCCCAGGCAGTCAATCCCGTTAGCGGTATAGCTGCTGCTTCAGCTATGGTCAAACTTTTTGGCTTAAAACCTACAATACGTTCATCAATGAGTTGGTATTCAGCATTACTACCGCTTCGGGTAATGTCTCCGGCATAATAAACTTCGTCACCTACTTTGAATTTTGAAGTTTTATCGCCCGTTGCTTCCACTGTTCCCACGGCATCCCACCCAATAATTTTTGGGGTATCCAATATGGTGTCCTTAGCCGCATTTTGTCTGATCTTATAATCGACAGGGTTTACCGAAATGGCTGATATTTTTACCAAAAGATCATATCCGGCTGGGGTTGGTTTTACCGCTTCAAACTCAATAAAACTATCCTTTTCTGTAATGGGTAATGATTGTTTGAATCCTATTGCTTTCATATTTATGTTTTTTCTGTTTTGCTATAATACAAATTTGAGTGTTATGGCAGGGCAATCGTTGTATGTTATTGTGTTAAAGTTGGTATAAAAATTGGACAAGGGCCAAGGGAGAGCAACATATTCGGAGACCGCTTCTGCTTCCTTCATCACATTGATGGCATTAAGATAGAATTCGTTGGCTACTCTTGCAGTTTGTTTATTTCTGACAAAGCAGAACATACCCACCCCGGCCAAATGATAATTACAGGATTGTTGGCCTGATCGCTGGCAAATTGTCTCTCTTATGGTTATTGTAATAGCTGTGGTAGTTTTCTCTGTATTTGAACCATTGGGATTCAATCTTTAGCTTTATTGCATTGGTTTCAGAGATATCGGCATCCGCAGGCAACTCCTATACCAAAGGACAGATCTTTGTACGTAAAAAATGATCCGGACAGCCGGTACCTAGAGGAATTATTAAGCCTGTGTCTTGCATTTAAAGGGAAAAAGAATAACCTGCTGGTTTTTGATTCTTTTGAATTTGCCCAGGTTTATTAGTTTATTGTTAATGAGAATTATGAAAAATCGAACAACAAAGTATCTATCATTACTAATATTATTGACAACTGCATCTATTTCTATTGCCCAGGAAAAACATCATTACCAGACCGATTTCCAGACCGGTGAATTTGCTGAACGAAGAGAGAAAATATTTAACGCAATTGGTAGCAATTCCATTGCACTCATTCAAGGTTCAAATGGTGTTACAGGCTTTAGTGTGTTCAGGCAATCGAACACTTTTTATTACCTGTGTGGACTAGAAACGGCTCATTCTTATTTACTTCTTAATGGCAAAAATAAAAAGTCGACATTGTATCTTCCTCACAGGGATGAAGGCAGGGAGCGTTCACAAGGCAAGATACTATCCGCTGAAGATGCTGAATTGGTAAAGCAACTTACGGGGATTGACCGTGTACGGGGATTAGAATTTTTATCTAGTGATTTAGTCGGTTCTGGACTCATTAAACCACCCGCTCCCATTCTTTATACCCCATTAAGCCCGGCAGAGACTGGGAATGATAGCCGCGATGAATTGCTTCATGGTCAGGCTCGTGTTTCTTCAGATCCATGGGACGGGCAAGCCTCTCGCGAGGCACGATTTCAACAATTATTGATACAACGATTCCCTCAATTTGAGATTCGTGATCTCTCGCCCATATTGGATTCTATGAGGCTCATAAAAGATCAAAAGGAAATTGAAATGATTCGGAAGGCAACTCAAATTGCGGGTCTTGGAATAATTGAGGCCATGAGGTCGACAAGTCCTGGCGTCTATGAATATCAGCTGGATGCTGCAGCTAAATACATTTTCTACCTCAACGGTGCACAAGGTGATGGTTATGCATCCATCATTGGTGGAGGTACCAACGCGTTTATGGGGCACTATTTCCATAAAACTGATGTGCTCAATGATGGTGATCTGGTACTGATGGATTACGCTCCGGACTATGGGTATTACACCAGCGATGTTACCCGAATATGGCCAGTAAATGGCAAATATGATGATGCTCAGCGTGCCTTGTACAATTACATTGTAGCCTATCGTGACGCCTTGTTCAGATATGTTAGGCCCGGTATAACATCAGATGAAGTACTGGATCAAGCTGCCATGGATATGAAGAAATACCTTGAGGGGAAATCCTTTGCCAATCCTGCTCATCTAAAAGCTGTACAAAAGGGTGTTGAGTTTCGTGGGCATTTCCAACATCCTGTTGGTATGGCAGTACATGATGTGGGTGGTGTACATAGAGTACCCTTACAACCAGGTATGGTTTTTACCATTGATCCAATGATCTGGATTCCTGAAGAACGATTGTACATCCGCATTGAAGACATGGCTTTGGTCACTGAGGATGGGGTTGAAAATTTGAGCGACTTTGTTCCCTCAAGTATCGATGATGTTGAGCGGACCATAAAAGAAAAAGGTTTAATAGAATTCAGACCTGCAACTAAATCACTCCTTAATAAATAACCTGTATGAAGCATAGGAATAAACAGATACTGCTTTTTTTGATCTTGTTTACAATCTGTACTCAGCATGGGTACCCTTTTACTGATCCTTATCCAAAGAACCCGAAAATTGATGCCATTAACTATCGATTTGAATTTGAACTGTCCGATGAGACAGATGAGATACGGGGGAGGGCTACCGTTGACGTCCGCTTTTTGGCTGAAGGAATAGAAACTCTACGGCTTGATTTGATCAAAAAATCCAGTGTCCTGGAAAATAAAGGAATGCGTGTCATTTCAGTAGCATCGAATGGGAAACCGGTAAACTACACCCATGAAAACGATGCATTACTTATTGCACTTCCTGCCGTTTCAGAAAATTCTCAGCGAAGCCAATTCACCATTACTTATCAGGGCATCCCAGCAATGGGGTTAATCATTGGAGATAATAAATATGGAGACAGAACCTTCTTCAGTGATAACTGGCCAAACAAGGGGAGAAATTGGTTGCCGACCATAGATCATCCGTATGACAAGGCCACCTGTGAATTTGTAGTAACAGCTCCTAATCATTATCAAGTAGTTTCAAACGGTTTGTTGATAGAGGAAACTGATTTGTCCGAAAATAAGAGGTTCACATATTGGAAACAATCAGTCCCCATTGCCCCCTGGTTATATGTGCTAGGTGTTGCGAAATTTGCAGTTCAGCATGTGGATGACTTCCAGGGCAAAGACATTCAGACATGGGTTTATTACCAGGATCGTGATGCCGGATTCTATGACTTTGCCGAGCCCACGAAGAAGGCTCTGGAGTACTATAGCAATTATGTAGGTCCATTTTCCTACGAAAAATTAGCCAACATCCAAAGTAACAGCGTTGGTGGTGGAATGGAGGCAGCATCAGCCATCCTTTACGGTGACAATTCCGTATCGGGTGAACGAAGAACCAGATGGCGAAATGTTGTCATTCATGAAATTGCACATCAATGGTTTGGCAATGCCGTGACGGAATATGACTGGGATGATGTATGGCTCAGCGAAGGATTTGCTACCTATTTTACCTTGCTCTTTATTGAACACGAATACGGTCGTGATGCATTTCTGGCAGGCCTCCAGTCAAGTAAAAAGAGGGTCGATGATTTCTACCTGATAAATCCGGGATACTCCATCGTGCATGATAATCTGAAGGACATGGCCAAGGTGACCAGCTCTCAGACCTATCAAAAAGGGAGTTGGGTACTTCACATGCTAAGAGGTGTGGTAGGAACGGAAAATTTTTGGAAAGGAATAAAATCCTATTATAAAAAATATCAAGATTCGAATGCCACTACGGGGGATTTTCAAAGGGAAATGGAAGAAGCTTCAGGCATGGATCTTTCTGTATTTTTTGAGCAGTGGTTGTACAAGGGAGGCACACTGAAATATGTTGGGAAACTGGCAGTATAGCCAGCAGGAAAGTCAAGTTAGGATTACGCTTAACCAGGCTCAAACAGATAGCAGCCTATTTGAAATGCCAATCGAAATAGCAATCTATTACCAGGGCCAGGATCGGCCACAGATCGAAATTGTTCAGGCAGACAAAAAATCAAATGTCTTTACCCTTCAAGTTGGTTCCGAGCCAAAGAGTATCGTGATTGATCCCAATACCTGGGTCCTGATGGATGCAGACTTTAGAAAGAATGAGTAATACTATGTTACTAAAGCGAGCGAGCATCAGTGGTCTTAACCAATGGCATAAACATAAAATGAAAAGTTTTATCCAAGGTATCTTTTGTCTGCTTGCTCTGTCAATTGGACCGGCTGTCAGTTGCACTGTCAAACCAGTACCAGAAAAGCCCAATATCGTTTTTATATTCATTGATGACCTTGGGATGGACAGACGTGGGTTATATGGGATCTACCTATTATGAAACACCCAACATTGACCGGCTGGCCGGGCAGGGTATGATATTTACCAATGCCTATGCCAATGCCGCCAATTGTGCACCAACACGGGCTAGTTTATTAAGTGGTCAGTATTCACCTCGTCATGGGGTGTTTACCGTGGCAAATTCTGCCAGGGGTGAATCGGCTGATCGCAGGCTGATACCTATTGAGAATTCCAGGAAGATATCCCTTGATAAAATCACCATTGCTGAAGCCCTAGAGCCCGCTGGATATGTGAGCGCTGCAATAGGAAAATGGCATATAGGGAATGCTCCAAAGCATAATTTGGTAAAAACTGAAACAAAGAAGAGAGATGAATTGCTGCATCGGTTGTTAGATTGGATTGCTGGGATTGATGCTCCAATTCCCTCGGAAGCAAATCCCTGAGTACATTCGGGAATAAACTGTTCCTTCATATAAGTGAAGAAATGAAACACGAATTTTAATATCAAATAAAAGCAACTGATGACCACCAAGGTTAGAGTAGGTTTATTCGGAATAGGTCTTGATACCTATTGGCCTCAATTCGAAGGGATTACTGGATAGACTGATGGGTTACCAGGAACAGATCAAACATAGAATTGATGGATTTGGTGTTGAAGTAGCCGATGGTGGCATGGTCGACAATCCCGGAGAAGGCACGTCAAGCAGCCGATTACCTTAAATCGCAGGATGTGGAGATGGTATTTCTGTTTGTTTCCACCTATGCCCTGTCTTCAACCGTTTTGCCTGTAGCTCAAAAAGTAAAAGTACCAGTTGTCATTCTCAATCTTCAACCAACTGCACAGTTAGATTATAAGGCATTCAATCAGCTGGGTGATCGGGGTAAAATGACGGGTGTCTGGCTGGAGCATTGTCAGGCATGTTCCGTTCCCGAGATTGCATCGGTATTCAATCGTGCTGGTGTTCAGTATGATTTTGTAACCGGGTATCTTCAGGACGAGGAAGCCTGGAATGAAATAAATGCCTGGACAGAAGCAGCGGCAGTTGCAGCTTCGATGCGCACTAACCGTCTCGGTATTTTAGGCCATTACTACAACGGCATGCTGGACGTCTACACTGATATCACACAACAATCCGCCGTATTCGGTACCCATATGGAGCTGCTGGAAATGTGTGAATTGAAAAAATACCGTGATGAAGCGACCGAAGATGAAGTTGCCAAAAAGATAGAGGAGTTCAACCACGTGTTTGATGTTTCTCCGGAATGTGAAGACGCGGAAGTAGAACGAGCGGCCCGTACTTCCGTGGCAATAGACAAACTGGTAGAAGCCCACAATCTTGGCTCACTGGCTTACTACTATGAAGGTGAACCCGGGAACGATTACGAAAACATTGTAACATCAGTGATAGCTGGGAATACCATGCTGACCGGTAGAAACATTCCTGTAGCCGGAGAATGCGAAGTGAAAAATGCGCAGGCCATGAAAATTATGGACGGGTTTGGAGCGGGTGGTTCCTTCTCTGAATTCTACCTGATGGATTTCAAAGACGATGTGGTTTACCTCGGACACGATGGTCCTGCCCATTATGCTATTGCCGAAGGCCGTGTCAAGCTGGTTCCATTGCCTGTATACCACGGAAAACCGGGCAAGGGATTATCCATTCAAATGACCGTGAAGCACGGTCCTGTGACCTTGCTTTCGGTGGTGGAAGGAACAGATGGTGTGTTTCTGCTGATCGCGGAAGGAGAATCAGTGGAGGGTCCTGTCCTTGAAATCGGAAACACCAATAGCCGTTACCGCTTTTCATTAGGGGCGAAACGTTTTATCAATGAATGGTCAAAACAAGGTCCCGCGCACCATTGTGCCATTGGTGTAGGTCATATAGCCGATAAAATTGAAAAGTTGGGTCAGATATTAAATATGAAAGTGGTGAAGATCTGTTGATGAGTTATTGAATTCACGGTGAATGTATAGTATTCATCAATCCATAGTTCAATTAAAGATAGCCGTATGAAGATTTTTCTTTTAGTACCCATGATTCTTTTCGGGTTTCTGGCTCACAGCCAAAATGCTGAACTGGGAAAAGCAGATCCATCAACATACTTGAGCGATCTCAAAAAGGAGATGCGGATAAAATGGCCTGAAAACAGGACCATTAATTTGGTATTTCACGGACATAGCGTTCCTGCCGGGTTCTTCAAAACACCGGTGGCAAACACCCTTGGTGCGTATCCTGCTTTAGTACTTAAAGAAATTAAGGCCCAATATCCCTTTGCTGTGGTCAATGTCATAGTTACTGCTATTGGAGGTGAAAATTCGATATCTGGTGCCGAGCGATTCGATAATGAGGTATTAACCTACCATCCAGATGTGCTTTTTATCGACTATGCATTAAACGATAGGGGAGCTGGTCTTGAAAAATCATACAAGGCATGGGACGAAATGATAAAGAAGGCAAAAAGGAAAAACATAAAAGTGATCCTGCTTACTCCCTCTCCGGATCAAAGAGTTGATTATGCGAATCCCAACAATGAATTAAAACAACATACACATCAGATCATTAGACTTGCCAGGGAACATCAAGTGGGACTAGTGGATAGTTACAAAGCATTTGAATTTTCATATGGCAAGAAAACAAAACTTAAGAAATACATGTCGCAGGTGAATCATCCTAATGAAAAAGGACATAAGTTGATTGTGAATGAAATAATGAATTTTTTATGAAAATAATAGACCGTCATGCACATCCCGATAAAGTTATTGAGAAGGAAAAACAGTTGACGAATATGTTGGATGAAATTCGTTAAGATGCCCCGCACAAGAGACGAAAAGATAAAGCTTCAGCACCACAGAAAATTTGGAATAATTAGAATAAATCAATGAAAACAAAACTTACACCACAGCAAATTCAGTCCTTTCAACAGGAAGGATTTTTACTTGTTAAAGATTTTTTGGATCAGGAAGAACTCACCTTTTGGCGAGAGTCAGTTTCTGAAGCCATCGAACAAAGAGCAGGACAGAAAATGCCAGGTAGTGATGTCAAGCTTGGAGAAGATGACGGAATCAATGAAGACAGCGAATATTACAATAAGGTTTTTGACCAGATGTTAAACCTTTGGCAAACCAACGACAAGGTAAAGCGAATGATGCTCAATGAACAGCTGGGTGAAATGTTGGCTAAATTGGCCGAGTGGGATGGAACCCGTATCTGGCATGATCAGGCATTAATAAAGCGCCCATGGGCCAATCCTACTTCCTGGCATCTGGATACCCCTTTCTGGTCTTTCAGTGATCGGCGTGCGATGTCTATTTGGGTTGCATTGGATGATGCAACCTATCAAAACGGGTGTTTATATTTTATTCCTGGATCGAACCAGGAAACAACTTTTGAAAACCCAGGAATTGGAAAAAATATGGATGCAGTCTTTGACTTCTATCCTCAGTTTAAAAATGCCAAATCAGTCGCAGTACCCATGAAGGCCGGCAGTTGTTCATTTCATAACGGTTTAACTATTCACGGGGCTGGAGCCAATATGACCAATGGTTTCAGGCGCGCGATGACTTGTGCATACATGCCGGATGGAGCAGTCTTCAACGGTATTAAAAATATTCTTTCTGACACACAGGTTGCCAAATTGAAAATTGGTGATTTGCTTAATGATGAAGCACAAAATCCGCTGATATATAAGAAGTGAACAAATACGGTAATTGATAAAATGAAAAGCTTGATAAAAATAAGCAAAGACTTGTCGGACTCGTATGAAAATCTCAAAAAAAATGGGATTGTTAATGAAAAACAACCCACAAGGATAGAATCATTATTATGACTAATAATATAGCGTTACTTATCATCCTTATTGCCTTCGTTTTGTCAGGATGTGGTGCTCAAGACGCTATAGTATATGAAGGAAATCTACCTGATGAAGTTGATTTCAACTTTCATGTAAAACCCATTCTTTCAGACCGATGTTTTGCATGTCATGGTCCGGATGAAGGTGCGAGAAAAGCAGGGGTTAGATTAGATGATGAAGCCTTTGCTTTTGATCTGCTGGACAGCCTGGAAGATCATTATATAATAAAACCAGGTGATTTAGAAAAAAGTGAGTTATACCAAAGAATAACAAATACCAATGTTGAGCAAAAAATGCCTCCTTTGGAATCAAACCTTAGTTTGTCCAACTATGAAATTGCATTAATAAAGCGTTGGATCGAACAGGGGGCTGAATGGAAGCCGCACTGGTCTTTTATTCAACCTGAAAAAAGTTTGCTGCCAAAAGTCGAACAAACTGATTGGCCACAAAATGCCATTGATTTTTTCGTTTTGGGCAAATTGGAAGTGTTAAAAAGAAACCCATCTGTGAAAGCGAGCAAAGAAAAACTATTGCGCAGATTAAGTTTCGACTTGACGGGTTTGCCACCAGACCTGAAAACCATTGATGCTTTCCTGGCTGATGATTCAAGCGATGCTTTTGAGAATTTGGCGAATAAATACCTGGCCTCTGAATCCTTTGGTGAAAGAATGGCGACTGAGTGGATCGACCTGGCGCGCTACGCCGAAACAAATGGCATCCATCACGACCTTGAAAGAAACATGTGGCCATGGCGGGACTGGGTAATCAAATCTTTTAATGAAAACATGAGGTACGACCAATTTGTCACCTGGCAACTGGCGGGTGACCTGTTGCCTGAACCTACCTACGAACAACAATTGGCCACTGCATTCAACCGAAACAACCGGACCACTCAAGAGTGCGGGTCACTGGATGAAGAATTCAGAGTGTCTTATGTTATCGACCGTACAAATACTTTTGGCAAAGCCTTTATGGGACTCACCGTGGAGTGTGCCCAATGTCATGATCACAAATATGACCCCATCTTACAAAAGGAATATTACCAGCTATTTGCTTTTTTCAACCAGGTCCCGGAAAAAGGGGTCACCGAATCGTTTCCAGAAAAAATCAACCACAATCAACAGTCTGAACCTTACCTGGAATTACCAAAAGAGGAAGTAAAGAGGATCCGCCATTACATAGACGAACAGGTCGAAACGGAGTATGCAAATGGCAGCATGCAAGACAAGGACAAAATGTACCTGAACAACTGGAAGGAGGAAATGGAGGCCATGCTCCAACCAGTAATGATCATGAAGGAAAAAGACACACTAAGGCCAACCTATATTCTCAAACGGGGATTGTACGATTCACCCGGAGAAGAAGTATCGTTTGGGACACCTGAAAGTATTTTCATTTTTGATCCTGAACTTTCAAGAAATCGCCTTGGGTTAGCCAAATGGTTGTTTGATCCTGAAAATCCACTTACAGCCCGGGTGGCGGTGAATCGATACTGGCAGATGGTTTTTGGCAGTGGGCTGGTAGATACACCCGATGATTTTGGTAGCCAGGGCTCTTTACCTACCCACCCTGCATTGCTCGATTGGTTAGCGGTAGAGTTTATAGAATCGGGTTGGGATGTGAAGCATTTATTGAAAACCATGGTGATGTCTGCCACGTATCAGCAAGCTTCAAAGACCGATAGCATCAAATTGGCTTTTGATCCTGACAATAGGTGGTTGGGCAGGGGAACCCAGCAAAGGTTAGCAGCCGAAATGCTTCGGGATCAGGCACTTAAAATCAGCGGTCTTCTTCATAATAAAATTGGCGGGCCAAGTGTCAAACCATACCAACCTGAGGGCTTGTGGACACAGGTATCTTCTGGTGGCAGGTACAAAAGAAAATACATGACTGCACATGGTAAAGACCGCTATCGTCGCAGCCTGTATACCTATTGGAAACGGATCCAGCCTCCTCCTGCCATGATTATTTTTGATGCCGCAAGCCGCAACCAGTGTACGGTCAAAAGACAAAGTACCAACACTCCTCTACAAGCTTTGGTTTTGCTGAATGACCCTCAGTTTGTAGAAGCGTCAAAGGCACTGGCGCATCGGATGATGAATGAAGGTGATCAGAATTTGAAGCAACGCATCGAATACGCATTTCGGTGGGCTACTTCCCGGAAACCCGATGCGGAAGAACTAAACATCCTGGAGGGGTTATTCAACGATGAGTTGGATGAATTTCAAAAATACCCAGAAAGGGCTGATGACTTTTTAAATATAGGGGAATTTGATAATCAAGAGGACTTAGATAACCTGGAGTTAGCGGCTTTTGGTGTGGTGGCCAATGCCATTATCAACTTAAGTGAAAGCCTTCAAAAAAATTAGAAATCAGCACTAAAAATAATCAGATATGGAAAGTATGCTTAACATAACACGCAAGCATTTTTTAGAGAAAGCCAGTTTAGGCCTAGGGGCTTTGGCCATGTCATCTTTCGATAGGTCAACTGGTATGAAAAACGCATCAGGACTTGTCCCTCATTTTGCACCCCGCGCCAAAAGGGTCATTTATATGTTCCAGGCGGGAGGGCCTTCTCAATTGGAAATGTTTGATTACAAGCCTGAGTTGCAGCGTTTGCACAAACAAGAGTTGCCGGAATCTGTAAGTATGGGAAAAAGGGTGACCGATTTTACCGCAGCAGAACCCAAACCTATGGTGAATCCATTTACAGGATTTAAACAATACGGACAGAACGGCACATGGATAAGCGATCTATTGCCCTACATGTCTGAAATTGTAGATGATATATGTGTGGTGAAATCAATGCATACAGATGCGATTAACCATGATCCTGCTTTATCCTTTTTCCAGACTGGATCTCAGCTAAGTGGTCGACCAAGTATTGGGTCATGGTTGTCATATGGATTAGGAAGTAGCAACGATAACCTCCCAACTTTTTCTGTACTGTTGTCAAAAGGAAGCGGACGGACCGATGATGCACAACCGCTACAGTCTAGACTATGGGGCAGTGGTTTTTTGCCATCACTTCACCAGGGTGTACAATTTCGTAGTGGGGAGGACCCGGTGTTATACCTGAGTAATCCACCTGGAATCAGTCAAATGAACCGCAGAGGTGTGTTGGATCATTTGAAATTACTCAATCAAAAATACCTGGAAAAAGAAGGCAATCCTGAAGTGTTTTCCAGGATGGCGCAGTATGAAATGGCCTACAGAATGCAAACTTCTGTCCCGGAAACGATGGACATCAGCCAGGAGCCAGATCACATATTCGACATGTATGGCCCTGAATCACGCATCCCTGGCACCTATGCCGCCAATTGCCTTTTAGCCAGAAGGCTAGCCGAGCGTGACGTCAGGTTCATACAACTATATCACCAGGGTTGGGACCAGCACAATGACCTGCCAGATCACTTGACAAAACAGAGCAGGGATATCGATCAACCGTCTGCCGCTTTGATCAAAGATCTCAAGCAGCGAGGATTGCTAGAAGATACTTTAGTTGTTTGGGGAGGTGAATTTGGAAGAACCAACTACTGCCAGGGAAAGCTAACAGATGACAATTATGGGCGTGATCACCATCCATACTGCTTTAGCATGTGGATGGCGGGTGGTGGTATCAAACCCGGAATTAGCTATGGAGAGACCGACGAACTAGGGTATAACATTGTCAAAGACCCTGTTCATGTCCATGATTTTCAGGCTACCCTGCTGCACCTGCTGGGCATAGATCACGAAAAATTTACTTTCAAACTTCAGGGAAGAAGATATAGGCTAACAGATGTTCATGGGCAAGTGGTGAAGGATATATTGGTATAGCTGGAAAGGGGGAGATAGCTCGCCTACGGCAAGAGCTAAAATTGGCCAAAGAAAAATTAATGAAAGATTTTGAAGCTGCGTAAGCAAAATTTATTACTGATACTATCAAATTTATGGGAGCACTATTAGGGATTTTATTCCACTCATTAGGAGGTTTCGCAGCGGGAAGTTTTTACATGCCTTACAATATGGTGAAAGGATGGGCATGGGAAAGTTATTGGATTGTAGGCGGGGCTTTTGCATGGCTTATTGTACCACCGTTGGCGGCATGGCTTACCGTACCTGGATTTGCAGATATTATTTTTACAAGTTCCAGTCAAATCTTGTTTTTTACTTTTTCAATGGGTTTGCTCTGGGGTGTTGGTGGGTTGTGTTATGGTCTTGGTGTACGATATCTTGGCATGTCTTTAGGTAACTCTGTTGTTTTGGGCTTTTGTGCTGCTTTTGGTGCTATCGTGCCATCCATCTATTACAATATCAACCCAACAGAAGGAAAGGTGTCTTTTACGGATATGTTAGCAACATCAGGAGGGCAAATGGTACTTTTTGGGGTGTTCGTTTGCCTCTCAGGCATAGCCATTTCGGGTAAGGCAGGAATGATGAAAGAAGGCGAACTTTCAGAGGAAGAAAAGAAAAGAACAGTGGCCGAATTTAGTTTGATCAAAGGGTTGATCATAGCAGTGATTTCTGGAATACTAAGTTCATTTTTCAATTTTGGGATTGAGGCAGGAAAGCCGATGGCAGACGCAGTTGTTGAAGCAGGATTCAATCCGCTTTATCAAAATAATGTCACTTTTATGGTAATTCTGTGGGGTGGAATAACCACTAATTTTATCTGGACCACTATTTTAAGTGTAAAAAATAAAGCCTATAACGACTTTACTAATAAGTCAACACCCATAGCCAAAAACCTAATGTTTTCAGCACTTGCTGGATCTATCTGGTATTTACAATTCTTTTTCTACGGTATGGGTGAAAGTAAATTGGGCAATGGTGCCAGCTCCTGGATACTACACATGTCAATCATCATCTTGACGGCCAATATGTGGGGGATTTACCGCCAGGAGTGGAAAGGTGTTGCTATAAAAACCAAATGGACAATTACCGTAGGAATTGCTGTAATCCTGTGTTCTGTAGTACTTGTTGGAGTTGGAAATTCCATGTGAAAAAGACCATTTGGCAACAAGACAGCTCAGGATGAATTTATGATCTGAACAAACTAATATTTAACTTTCTAAGTCTATGTCATTTTGAATATGTCTAAATCGATTTATTCCAATCTTAATTTAGACCTTCATTTACAAGACATAAGCTGTTGCGCAAAATGAAAGAGATGGAAACCAATTATTAGGGAATATGAATTATGTATCAAGAATTATAATATCTGGAGTAATAACATTCTTATTAGTACAATGTGCAAGCAAAGAGGTGAAACCGCCTAATGTATTGTTGATTATGGTTGACGACATGGGCTTCTCCGATTTGGGGTGTTATGGAGGGGAAATAAATACACCTAACCTGGACAAATTAGCCTCAGGCGGGTTACGTTTTACGCAATTTAATAACACTAGCCGTTGCTGGGCTACACGGGCTGCCCTGCTAACCGGCTATTATCCGCAACAAATCGGTCGTGATAATGCTCCTGGAATTTTGGGTGGTGCCACGGACATACGACCTGATTGGGCAGAATTAGTCCCCATGTATTTAAAAGAGGCAGGTTATCGTTCGTACCATTCCGGGAAATGGCATATGGACGGCATGCCAGTGAAAAGTGGTTTTGATCGTTCTTATTTCCTGGGGGATCAGGGTCGTTTTTTCAGCCCCCAAAAACATTATGTGAACGATGATACCCTACCTCCGGTCAAAAGGGGATCAGGATACTATGCTACCATTGAAATTGCCGAAAGGGCTATAAGCCAATTTAAGGAGCATACAGCCAATCATGCCGATAAACCTTTCTTTTCGTATGTAGCCTTTACAGCACCTCATTTCCCATTGCACGCCCTACCAGAAGATATCGAAGATGTGGGGAACCGCTATGCAGCAGGATGGGAAAAGCTTCGAAATAAGCGTTGGGAAAGAATACAGGAAATGGGTATTGTAAAGGGGGAATTGTCGAAGGTTGAACCTCAGGTTGGACCGCCGTATCACTTTCCTGATGCGCTGGAAATACTTGGCGAGGATGAAGTAAACCGCCCTGTTCCATGGGAGAGTCTTACCCTAGCGCAGCAAAAATTTCAGCAGGTAAAAATGTCGATTCATGCAGCTATGATTGAACGCGTGGACAAGGAGATTGGCCGTATTATCGATCAGTTGAAGGCAATGGATGCGCTTGAAAATACCCTTATTGTATTTCTTTCTGATAACGGAGCAAGCGCCGAGATCATGGTCAGGGATGATGGACACGAACCCAGTGCTGCACCCGGCTCAGCCTCTACCTACTTCTGTCTTGGACCGGGATGGTCAAATATGAGTAATACCCCATTCAGAAGACATAAAACATGGGTACAAGAAGGAGGAAGCTGCACCCCGCTTATCGCGCACTGGCCAGATGGTATTAGAGCACGAGGCGAGTTACGCCATACCTATGGACATGTTATTGACATTGTTCCGACCATCCTCGACCTTGCCGGTATTGCTTCTGACAGCCTGCGACAGGTAGCATTGCCTGGGAAATCACTGAGGCCATTATTTGAAGGGGAAGCTGATTGGCAACGTCCTATCTGGTATTATCATGAAGGGAACCGTGCCCTACGGGTTGGTGACTGGAAAATAGTAGCTGACAAAGAGACACCCTGGGAGCTGTTTAATCTGGAAGAAGACCGTACGGAATCGAATAACCTAGCAAACAGCAACCCCGGCAAAATTATTGAGATGGAAAAACTATGGAATAATATGTTGTCAGAAATTCGTGAAGATTCACCATATAAAAGTACAGGAGAGCAAGAAGTCAAGGTCACCACGGAAAATTTGGAATAGGATGTTCCATGAAATTTTAAACAATGTATCATGCAAAGACTAGCCTTCAAAATGCACCTTAATCCCGGTCAAAAGGAAGCATACATCAAGAGACATGATGATATCTGGCCGGAACTGAAACAACTGCTGAAAGAAGCGGGTATTAGCGAATATTCGATTTTCCTGGACCAGGAAACCAATACATTATTTGCATTTCAGAAGGTATCAAGTGAAGCTGGATCACAAGATTTAGCGGACGACCCTATCGTGAAAAAATGGTGGGACTTTATGGCTGATATTATGAGGGTAAATCCAGATAATTCACCGGTTGCAGTTCCCCTGGAGGAAGTATTTCACCTGGAATAATGTGAGTACACAATTTCTAATGGGATTTGTTTTGGATATGCAAAGCATGAATAAAAAGTATCTCTTTCTTGTATACACGTTATTGTTCGGTTGCTCGCTACCATTCGATCAGGGAGTAAATTCAATGAGTGAAAATGAGGACTTGCAACAATTATCGAGCGGATTTCTCAATCCGCCTATGTCATCCAGACCAGGAGCATTTTGGTGCTGGCTCAATGTCTCAGCTAAGGTCAAAACAATACTCAAATCAAGCTTCAGCTCGAATCGTTTCAATTTCTTCAATGGTCTTGGGTTTCGGTTTACCCAACAGTTGAGCACCGTTTGGGGTCATAACAAAGTCCTCTTCGTTTCTGATTCCCCCAAAATTGCGGTAACTATCAACCTTTTCCCAGTTTATGAATTCATTGAATTTCCCTTCTGAACGCCACAAATCAATCAGTTCAGGAATAAAATAGATTCCGGGCTCAATGGTAAAAACATGCCCCACTTGCAGTGGTTTAGCTAAACGCAATGATTTTAATCCGAATTGCGATGATTTAGGTTGACCATCATAACCCACCCAGACTTCGCCGAGATCTTCCATGTCGTGAACATCCAGTCCCATCATATGTCCTGTACCACAAGGGAAAAACAATGCGTGGGCCCCAGCTTCAAATGCATTATTGGAATTTCCCTTAGTAAATCCCATAGCTTTCAATCCGTCGAATATGGTAGTGCAAGCAGCTATGTGTGCATTTTTGAAAGGTATTCCCAGACCAAGTACATTTATGGAAGCATGGTGTGCATCTAATGTCAGCTGGTAAATTTCTTTTTGTTCTGAAGAAAACATCTTGCTTACCGGAATGGTACTTGACAAATCACCTGCATAAGACATTTGATTTTCAAAACCCGCATCAATCAATAAAAGATCTCCTTCTTGAATAGTATTTCCGTGGTAATGATTGTGTAAAGTTTGACCATTAATTGTTGCGATGATTGGAAATGAAATATTACCTCCGGCTGCTATTGCTATTTTATGAATTTCAGCAGCAACCTGAGCTTCTGTCATTCCAGGCTTTGCAAATTTCATAGCTGCGACATGCATGTCCACGGATACATCAACTGCGTTATTTAATTCAACGATTTCATCTTCCGTTTTAAATTCACGTTGGCTGACAACTGCTTTCACTAAATCAACGGAGAATTTCTTTTCCACTTCATTGGGAGCCACACCAATAAATTCCTGAAGCTTCACTTTATTTTCGGGTCGATACAAGGGTAAGAAATGAATGCGTTGCCTCTTACTTTTCACTACATCAAGCATTGATTGAAGTTTAAGTGCTGGTTGAATATTTGCAACGCCGCAAGCCTCTGCTTCATCTGCAATCGATTTTTGTGGCCCCATCCAAACTGAATCTTCAACTGTGTATTCGTCTCCAAATATGATCTCAGAATCGTTTTCGATATCGATCAGTCCGACCAGACCGGGACGTTGTATACCGAAATAATAAAGAAATGTACTATCCTGCCTGAAATGAAAAGTATTCTCTGTATAATTCATGGGCGACTCCTCGTTGCCAAAAAGTAGAATTAATCCTTCACCTACCTCTTGCTTTAATGCTTTTCTTCTTTCTATATATGTCTTTTGTTGAAACATATTTTAGTTTTTATGTAAATAGCTTCAGAATCTGCAACCAAGGAGATTCCCAACATAAGCAAGTCATCAAATATTTTGATTTTAAATTTTAAAAAACATGAAAGACTGAATTTTTTAGAAAAAGAACCTTTGCTCAGATACTTGCATCATCTTTTGAGCAAGAATTGACAACCTTAGTAGAATATTATGATAATTGACTTACAAAAAAATAATATCCTGGTTACAGGTGCCAGTCGTGGAATAGGTGCAGCTATTGCAAAAGAATTAGCACTTAACAAAATGACTGAACCAACAGATATTTCCCCGATCGTTACATTATTGGCAAGTGGATTGGCCGATCATGCATCTGGCACAACCATAGATATAAATGCGGCAAGTTATGTTCATTAATATCTTCTTTGTAGATGAGATGTTAAACAATTCAGACTATTTGAAAAACTAAAATAAAGCATGAAATTATTGATCGTGGGTGGAAGCGGTACAATTGGAAAAAAGGTAACCAGTTACTTTACTGATACTAATGAAGCCATTACTGCAGGTCGGACTAGCGGAGATGTTACTGTTGATATTTCTGATAGTAATTCTATAAAAAAATGTTTGAACAAACAGGGAAATTGGATGCCATCATTTGCATTGCAGGAGAAGCAAAATGGGCTGATTTTAATGAATTGTCTGAAGAAGATTATTATATCGGATTGAAAAGCAAATTAATGGGACAAGTTAACCTGGTTCGGATTGGGCAAAATTACCTCCACCCAAATGGTTCAATTACTTTATCTACAGGAATTTTAGCAGACGACCCTGTAGTGGGGTCGACAAGCGCAGCAATGGTGAATGGTGCCCTTCATAGCTTTATTTCCGCGGTGGTACTTGAAATTAAAAATGGGATAAGAGTGAACGCTGTATCCCTGGGAATGGTTGAAGATTCTTATGAAAAATATGCGGAATCTTTCCCCGGACACCATCCAATACCCATGAATAAAGTAGCGAATGCCTATTCAAGAAGTGTCAATGGCAGGGGAAATGGTGAAATAATTAAAATTTACAGTTAATAAGCCTATTCCGAAGATGATGCGGCTCAGTCACTCCATGATTCCTTCTAACCGCACACTTTCATACCCAACAAAACTTATATAGAGGTCTTTGGATTCATTGGCTCTCACTTTGAAAGTGCCATCTATATTGGATACGGTTCCGGTGGTGGTTCCAGCTACCACTATGTTAGCCCCAGGAAGTCCCGAGCCTTCTTCCTCATCATAGACCGTACCGGACCACTCACCGTGGGCGTAGTTGGCATCTACTATGAACTTATTTAGTTTTGACACGACTTCATCCAAAATAATTATTCCTCCCAGGCTATTGTCTTTATTGGTCCTCTCATGATTAAGCTTAAAGATCACCGGCAATTCCATTCGCACTCTTACTGGCTTACCTCTCTGAGTTCCTGGTTTGAACGAAGGAGCATTTTGCACTACTCTAACAGCTTCACTGTCACAGCCTACACCAACCCCTTTGACGGCTTTTACGCTTGACAATGAACCATCTTTCTCAACCACAAACTGTACATCTACCCGTCCCTCGACACCCTTCTGTAGTGCTTGTAGCGGGTACTTGATTTCATTTCCTACATACTTGTAGAAAGCGGGCATTCCTCCTTCAAATTCAGGTTGCTCTTCCACCAGGGTAAAGACCTCTCCCTGGCTACCAATCTCTTTTGTTTGCTGTTTCAGTTCTTCACTACAGGCAAATACTAGGAAAAGAAAAGCGCATAATACCGATAGCACCCCAAGTTTCCATGGGCTTACATTTTTTACTTGTTGTTTCATTGCTTTTAGTCGTTTTAGAATTAAACCATCATGGAAGGAGCTGGCCAGGCGCAGTCCATTTGATTTCAAAGTAGAATTTATCAGTATAGACGAGTATTGGTCGATATCATAGGACCTAAGTGCATAATTATCAGCCTGATATTCGTGTATTTTTTTTATTTCTTTATTGATAAACCATGCGGTTGGGAGCCACCAAAAACCTATTTTGAACAGCTCGAAGAAAATTAAGTCATAGCTGTGCCCCAAAGCAGCATGTGCTTCCTCATGTTTCAAGATTGCTTTATAATCCTGCTGGTTTTTATCGATTTCATCACTTAGAAAAATCCAATTGAAAAAGGTGAAGCTTCCCTCAATATTCCGGACTTTGCGGATGTACAGGTCATTAAATTGCTCATAGCTGCTCTTGTGCTCTAAGTAGATTAGGTAGAATAGACTGTAGAAAAATTTAAACAGAAAGAATACGCTGATGGCTATATATATCCAGATCAATAATTGGTAATTCCAGGTTGAAGTACTATAAGTAGGGGCAATGGTTAGGGCATCTAGTGGAATTGCATCCATAAGTACGGCATCAATCGGTTCCTTGCTGCTAAATAATAGCTTTGGTAGTTTGACCAATGGAATGGTAAGAGCCAGCAGTGTGGCAGCTAGAAGATAAAACCTCATTTTAGCATACTGTTGCTCCTTTCTCAGAAAGAACCAGTAACCTAGAATTAATGCAATATGGATAGCCGAAAGCTCTATTAGATAATTGCTCATGAGTCTTTGTTTTTATGTTCTTTAAGCTCTTTAAGGAGTTGCTCCAGTTCACTGAGGCTGAGGTCATCTTCTTTACTGAAGAATGAAACCATCTGCTGATATGATCCACTGAAGTACCTTTTTACAAATCCTTTCATAAATGACTTGGTATAGGCATTTTTAGTGATCAAAGGATGGTATTTGTGGGATTTGCCGTGTATTTCATGTCCAACAAATCCCTTTTGTTGTAAGATTCGAACGATAGTAGAAACTGTGTTGTACGCAGGTTTTGGTTCAGGTAATTTGATGATGATGTCCTTTACAAATGCTGAATTCAACTCCCATAGGACCTGCATTATTTCTTCTTCTGCTTTGGTTAATTCTTTCATTGACTAGAGTTGCTGTATCCAGGGGTACAACTAAATTATTAGTTAAAACTAAATTATTAGTTAAAACTAAATGATTAGTTTCAATAATCAAAATAAATTGAATTAAAATTTAATTAATTAAAAATTGGATGGGACCAACCACACCTTCAACTTAGGTATTTTCGTAACTTAAATCATAGTTTGCCTGCAACTGTGGGGCACCGAATTGTCGCGGTTGGATACCGGTTGTGCTGAGGAGATAAACGAGCAAGGACGCTCTTTCTTTGCACTGCGAGGTTTGTAAGCTAAGCACATGGTATTTATATAATGTCCATAGCGTTATGTTAAGATAGCTTTGGTCCCGATAGATCGGGAGGGGAGGATTAATAGTTTTAAAGGAGGACCAAGTCACATCTTTAAAAGCAATCACTTTATATTCTTATTGGTAACAAGCACTCTTTCAGTATCTTAAGGGCTAAATTAAGAGATGGGTAAATACTGAATGTGTGCGTATATTTTATCATATAGTTAATGAACATTTTGCCTCTTTAATTCGTTGAATTTATAGGACATAGAAAAAGGAGGAAGACATGAAAAGTATATTGGGAATATTCTTAATGGCAATTTTGCTATTAGGTTGTACATCATCTAGCCGGTTGTTGAGAGCACCCGCTGAAAATATAATTGACCTATCACAAAATGGGGAAGAGTATGAATTAATTGTACTTGACCCTGGCTTTGACACTTGGTTTGCTACTTCCTGGAGTTCGGCAAAAGACCGTAGTGTTTCATACTATTCAAGTTGGAATAATCGATATGTATCTGAATGGAATTATAAAGCTATGCACCCGCATACTTCACAATTCTTCGATAATGTAATTCAATATGATCCAACGAATGATTATGGAATTGAAGTAGAGCGTAAACTATACTATTACTTCAGGTGGGTAGAAACTAAGTTGGGCATACCTATACTCCATACAAGGCCATCTGGGAGAATTTTATAAAATTCCAAGGCGTTCTTGGCTTCATTTATTTATTATCTTTCCTCGTTGGATGGGAAAACATTATTTTCATTAGGGTTCTATATGAATAACATTATTGACAACAAACATAGGGCTGAAGAAATTATCCCATTATACCCCGGTTTTATACCCATAGAAGAAGGACACCCTACCTCTGCTCAGTTTATAGTTGTAGAGACGGGAGATGAAAGAGGCAGAGGTCTTAAGGCGAAAGTAGTATTTAAAAAAGGTGAGTGTGTAGCTAGATTGTCCGGAATCCTGGTAAAGCATACCACACTGGATACCATCCAGATCACGCCAACACTATATTTTTCAGATCCATGGTTCTGTCGTTTTCTTTTACATAGCTGTGATCCAAGCTTGGAAATTAGTGTGGCAGACCTTGAAGTGCGGGCATTAAAAGATATTTCCCCCGACGAATACCTGACCATCGATTATGCCACCACTGACAATACCATTACCTTTCAGTTTGCCTGCAACTGTGGGGCACCGAATTGTCGCGGTTGGGTAACGGGTGGTGCTGAGGAGATAAACGAGCAAGGACGCTCTTTCCTTGCACTGCGGGATTTGTAACCACAGCAAAGATATAAAATGGAGATAGTGATTTTTTATCTTCTTAGCAGGCACTCCATTGCTTGATACACCTTAGCACTCTTTTGACATTTTTAGAAAGGTAAGGAAAGGGAAAATGGCAAATGTGTGCTACTTTTTAAGCTCATCAATTATTGGAGATTCAGGCAATAAATCTTTGAATGCAATATCCAAAACTGAATCATCATCACATACACATATTACTCTAGTATCAGGTGATGCAAATTCATTTATTACTTGTCTACATGCCCCACAAGGTGTTGTAACTGTGTCCGTAGGAGTATAGATCACCAAAATATGAACTTTCAGATCTGGTCCAATCTCAGAAACCGCCTTGCAAATAGCCGTTCTTTCTGCACATAATCCAGAAGGGAAAGCTAAGTTTTCAACATTGCATCCAGCAAAAATATTCCCATCTAAATCCTCGATAGCCGATCCGACAGGGAATCGACTATATGGTGAATAAGATTTTAAAGAAATTTCCTTGGCAACTGCTATGAGCTGTCTCACGTTATCTTTCATGAAGGTGTGTAAACAATGATCAGTTTAATAACAAGGAATAATCTTAAACATCAAAATGAAAGATAACAACTAATAGAACAGTGAAAAAGAAAGGAATCATATTTCTAACAGGGGCTTCTTTAGGATGGCTTGTTCATATACTAACGCTCTTATCATCAAAGCGTAAGATTGTAAGAAAATAACACTTAAATGAATTTGGTAATGATGCTAGAAATATGAAAAATCAAGTATTGTATTTATCGATTTTGATCACTTGCACTCTGACAACTCAAACAGTGGCACAGGAATCTTCCATATTTTCAATAGGTGAAAAAGCACTTAATGTTCATCATACAGGAGATGTCTGGCTAAATCATGTAAGTGACGCAGATGATACCTTCGATTACAACATCGCTCTGGCGACTTTTGAACCAGGTGCCAAACTGGATTGGCATATTCATCCTAAAGGCCAGCAATTACTGATCACTCAGGGTGTTGGGTATTATCAGGAAAGAGGCAAGAAAGTACAACTTGTCCGTAAAGGAGATGTGATCAAATGTCTATCTGGGGTGGAGCATTGGCATGCTGCGGCACCTGGAAGTTAGCGTCCATGTCTTTCACTAAGCTACTTGTCCGGTAGTATAAAAAATTACACCCAAGTGAATGGCTGTCAATAGTTTTCCTTGGCCCACAGGGTATTGTCTTGAAATTTTAATAAATTTAATAAGCATATAATCATTTTTGCAGATCAAACTAAAGTCAAAATGGCCAATTTCAATCTTAAGGTTAACACCGAAAACTATCAGGTCGAAGTTGACCCTAATACCCCTTTGCTTTGGGTATTGAGGGATCATCTGGATCTAACCGGAACAAAATATGGATGTGGCATTGCCCAATGCGGCGCATGCACCATACATGTAAATGGAGTCGCCACCCGTTCTTGCCAGTTGCCGATCTCTGCAGTTGGGAACAATGAAATTACCACCATTGAAGGACTATCGGTAAAAGGTGATCACCGGGTACAAAAAGCCTGGTTGCAACATGATGTGCCTCAGTGTGGATATTGTCAGGCCGGTCAAATTATGTCGGCGGCGGCTTTGCTGGATTCAAGCCCCGATCCTAGTGACGAACAGATCGAATCAGCCATGAGTGGCAATATATGTCGATGCGGCACCTATCTAAGGATCAAAAACGCCATCAAAACAGCAGCTACAATATAAATAATAGATCATGACTCTTACAAAAACTAGAATCGGAAGGCGCTCATTTCTAAAAACCTCTACAGCGGCCGGGGGTGGGTTAATGATCAGTTTCAGTTGGCTGGCTGCCTGTGAATCAGCTGGGAAAAAAGCTGCACTTACTTTGCCGAAGGAGTGGTTTGATTTTAATGCATTTATCAAGATTGGCGAAAATGGTCTGGTTACTATCAAATGTCCAAACCCTGAATTTGGGCAAGGTGTTAAAACGTCGATGCCTATGATCGTTGCAGAAGATCTAGATGTCGACTGGAATCAGGTGATGGTCGAAATGGCACCATTTAATACAGATCTGTACACCCGTCAACTATCCGGGGGAAGTCAGTCTATTAGACAGGGTTGGAAGACCTTGAGGTTAGCCGGCGCCACCGCTCGTCATGTTTTGAAGCAAGCGGCAGCCGATACCTGGCAGGTCCCAATAGAAGAGATTACCACGGAGGCAGGAGAAATATTTCATAAGAGCAGTGGGAAATCAGCAGGATATGGTGAAATGGCACCAATCGCAGCAAAGATTCAGGCGCCTGAAGCAGTTGAATTAAAGGAACCCAAGGACTTCAAAATAGTAGGTACTTCAAGAAAGAACGTAGAAGGTTTGGAGATCGTAACCGGTAAACCCTTGTTTGGGGTGGATGTTAAAAAAGAAGGTATGTTAATTGCCATGATCGTGCAACCACCTGCATTTGGATTGAAAATGAAGTCCATGGACGAAACGTCCGTTCGTTCTTTGCCAGGTATTCAAGACGTCTTTTCTTTCAAAACATTCAATGATGATTACCAAAGAAACTATTTTGATACCAACGCCTTTCCCGAGTTAGTAGCCATTGTTGGCAACAGTACCTGGGAGGTTATGAATGCCAAAAAAGCTTTAAGGATCGAATGGAAGCAATTTGAAGATCATTCTTTTGAGATGGATGCTTTTGGTAGTAAGATGTCTGTGAACGTCCCCGGAGGCCTGGAATCTACTTTCGATCACACGGCCAGCATGAATAAAATGAACGCCAAACCGGGAACCCAGTTGCGTAAAGACGGGAATCCGGAACTGGCATTTAAGAAGGCTGCAAAAGTGATAGAACGCACCTATTCCGCTCCATTTCTTGCACACAATACCATGGAGCCCATGAACTTTTTTGCCCACGTAATGGCTGATAAAGCAGAAGTTGCAGGGCCCTTGCAAGCGCCTGAGTTCATCGAAAAGACCTTATCCGCGCGATTGGGGATGCC